>TARA_B100000963_G_scaffold340487_1_pt1 | contig 10218 bp, 9 predicted proteins | sample TARA_B100000963 | Tara Oceans TARA_B100000963 (sample SAMEA2622097) | marine metagenome | biome: marine biome (ENVO:00000447); feature: surface water layer (ENVO:00002042); material: "saline water (ENVO:00002010), including plankton (ENVO:xxxxxxxx)" | depth 5 m | reverse complement strand
TCCAAGAGATTAGATGTATTAGTAAATAATGCAGGAATTCTTGATGATGCATTAATTGGTATGGTTTCTGAAAAGCAGATTGTTAATACTTTCTCTATAAACACATTTGGTTCTTTATATATGAGTCAATATGGATCAAGGTTGATGGCAAGAAATAATTCAGGCAGCATAATTAATATTTCATCTATTATTGGAATTAATGGTAACAGTGGTCAATCTGTTTATTCAGCATCAAAATCAGCTCTTATTGGGATGACAAAATCACTTTCAAAAGAATTAGCTAATAAAAATATTAGAGTCAATGCAATTGCTCCCGGGTTTATAGATACAGATATGGTTAGGTCCATATCCGAAGATATTTTTAATCAAAGAATAGAATCAATTTCAATGAATAGAATAGGAAAACCTGAAGAGGTAGCAAATGTAGCACTATTTCTAGGATCTGATCAGTCGTCTTATGTTACTGGCCAAGTTATTGGGGTTGACGGCGGAATGCTTATTTAAAATCCCATGAATCAATTCTGGGATCTAAGTTCAACAGGTGCGAATATGCCCGCACTTCATTTATCTAATAAAGAAACTATTTCATATGGGGATCTAGCAAAAGAGGTTGGCCTAAGAGTTGAAGAAATTAATTCCGAAAAAGATTTAATCTTATTAAAAGCAGGAAATAATTTAGAGTTTATAAAATCATATCTCGCATGCCTTTATTCAAATAATCCTGCAATTCTCATAGATGAAAGTCTTGAAGAAAGTCAATTAAAGTCTTTAATGGAGATCTATAAACCAAACAAAATTATCCATGGAAAAGAAATTATCAAATATTCATCTTATGAGCATACCTTTAATGATGATTTATCAATATTACTTTCCACATCAGGCTCAACGGGATCTCCAAAGTTAGTAAAATTGTCAAAAGAAAATTTAAATCATAATGCAAATGCAATATCGCAGTATTTGAGTTTATCTGAGACAGAAGTTGCAATCACCTCTATGCCTTTGTCATACTCATATGGCTTGTCTATTTTAAATTCTCATTTATTAAAAAAAGCCTCTATTGTCTTAACAAATGATAGTATTATTTCCAGAGATTTTTGGGACTTAATTAAATTTTTTAGAGTTAGCTCATTTTCAGGGGTGCCATACATATATCAAATTCTTAAAAAAATGAATATTGATAGGTTTGATATTTCTTCTATCAACTATTTTACTCAAGCTGGAGGAAAGTTAGATTTAGATACTTATGAGTACTTTTCTAAGAAAACCAAAGAAATGCAAAAAGATTTTTTTATAATGTATGGTCAAACAGAGGCAACAGCAAGAATATCTTACCTTGACCCCAGCAAGATAGATGAAAAAAAAGGCTCAATTGGAAAACCTATACCCGGAGGGTCTCTTAAATTAATTGATAGTGAAGGCAATGAGATTACAGACAATCATATAACGGGTCAAATAATATATAGTGGTAAAAATGTAATGCTTGGCTATGCAAATAATATAAGCGATCTATCAAGTCCTAATACTCAGAAATACTCATTAAGAACAGGTGATATGGGTTATTTCGATGAGGAAGGCTATTTTTATATAGTAGGTAGGAAAAAAAGATTTCTAAAAATTTATGGATTGAGAGTTAATCTTGATCAGATAGATTTAACTTTATCTAAACTGAACATGAATCTTATTGCATCAGGAACAGATGATAATCTTATTATTTATACTGATTATAAAGATCCAGATATTTCAAAGATAAAAGAGGAAATCTTTAAAAAATTTAAAATAAATCCCAATACCATAACTGTTGAGGTTCTTAAAAATATTCCAAGAAGTTTAAATGGAAAAGTTAATTATCAAAAACTAAAGGAGAAGACGAATGAATAATTTAGAATATTATTTTAATCAACCAACTCCGTATAGTCTAAATGCAACAGACAAAAAAGATAAATTATTTCATCACTTATCTGCATTAGATGAGCTTCACTATAGAAGTTGTAAAGAGTATAAGAAAATTGTAGATGGTGATAATAGAACAGGCTGGTTTGAAAATGACTTATATTTACCTGTAAGGCTATTTAAAGACTATGAGATTAGATCAATAAATAAAGCAGATATATTTAAAACCCTTACTTCTTCTGGGACAACATCTCAAAAGGTTTCCAAAATATATTTAGATAGAGAAACATCAAAAAACCAAACAAAAGCACTTATAAAGATTATGCAAAACTATCTTGGAAAAAGCAGACTACCTATGCTAATTATTGACCATCCTTCTGTTGTAAAAGATAGGTCTTTGTTTTCTGCAAGAGGAGCAGGCATATTAGGATTGTCTAACTTTGGAAGAAATCATTGCTACGCATTAAATGATGATATGAGGATTGACATTGAGAAAGTGAAAGAATTTTCAGAAAGATACAATAAGATGCCAATCTTTATTTTTGGTTTTACGTTCATGATTTGGCAGTATTTTATTAATGCTCTTATCGAGAAAAAGATTGATATTGATTTATCAAATGCTGTTTTAGTTCACTCAGGAGGCTGGAAGAAATTAGAGAATATTGCTGTAGACAACGATGTATTTAAAAAAACGATAAAAAAAACGTGCGGTATTAGAAGGATTCATAATTTTTATGGAATGGTTGAGCAGGTTGGTTCAATTTTTGTTGAATGTGAAGAAGGGTTTCTTCATACTCCAGACTATGCAGATATTAAGATTTTTTCAGCCTCTTCTTTTAAGCAACTCCCCAATGGACAAAAGGGAGTAATAGGAGTGAGTAGTATCTTGCCATCAAGCTATCCGGGTCACAGACTTCTTACAGAAGATTTTGGCACTATTTATGGAGAAGATGATTGTAAGTGTGGCAAAAAAGGAAAATATTTCCATGTACATGGAAGGATACCTAAGGCAGAGGAGAGGGGCTGTAGCGATACGCATACCGAAGTTAGCTGAATGGATATAAAAAAACTTAACATTTTATTATCAAGAAAAAAAATTCAATATGAAGATTTTATAAATGATATGTCAACGATGCAGAAACCTTTTTCTGAGGACTTATTAGTATTTATAGATAAATTGTCAAAAGTACTTCTCAAGGGTTCTGCTTACAGAAAGTATCCTGAATTCATTGCTCTTGGCTATTGGCTAAGAAAATCAAATATTAAAAAAATTACTTCAGAAGTTAATAAAAACGAAAATTCAATTAAAATGCCAATAGGTATTGTTTTTCATATAGCACCCTCAAATGTAGATACGATATTTGTTTATTCATTGGTTATCTCATTATTGATGGGCAATAAAAACATAGTTAGAGTATCTTCAAAAGAATCTCGCTCAAGAGACCTACTCATAAGTTTAATACAAGAGGTTTTTTTGACTATTCCAGAAAATAAAACATTACATAATCTTATTATTATCTCGTATGAGCATAATGAAAAAGTTAGCTCGTCTATTTCAATTATTTCAGATGCTAGGATGATTTGGGGAGGAGATTCAACAATATCTCATTTCACTAATTTACCTACAAAGCCAACATGTGTTGATATAAAGTTTGCCAACAAATACTCTTTTTCTATATTTGATATAGCTTCTTTTAAATCATTGCAAGATGACCAGATTAGCAAACTTGCAAGGGATTTTGTTAATGATTCATATTTATTTGGCCAGCAAGGATGCTCTTCTCCAAGAGCAATATGCTGGTACGGTAAAAGCTCTCTAGATTTTGAAAATGCAAAAAGTAAATTTTGGAAAACTGTATGCAAGCTTGCAAATGAATTTGATCATGGGCTTTGTGATGCTGACTTTGTAGAAAAACTAAATTATATTCATGGAACATTTATAGAAAGGGACTCTGTTTCCCTAAACAATGACTCAAAGGAAATAATAACTACTGTGCTAGATGTAAATATAAATAATCTTATTGATGCAAGCAAGCATTGTGGAAGAGGGGTATTTTTGCAATCTACAATCAGCGATCTTGACCATCTAAATCCATATATTGATAAGAGCATTCAAACTATAAGTTATTTCGGTTTTAACAAAGAGCAATTAATTGATTGGGCATCATTAAACTTTAGGGGTATTGATAGGATTGTTAAGGTTGGGACTTCTCTTGAGTTTGACTATGTTTGGGATGGCTTTAATCTGCTAGAGAGTCTTTCAAGAATAGTAACTTTAAAATAAAAGTTTTTTTATAAAAAAATGAATATTCTATATTTTCATCAACACTTCTCAACTCCCAAAGGAAGTTCTGGAATCCGATCCTATCAAATGGCTCAGAGACTTATCTATTATAAACATAATGTAACAATTGTTTGCGGCTCGTATAAAGGAGCCGAAACGGGCCTAAAAAAGCCTTATGTTGATGGTAAAAGAGAAGGCTATGTGGATGGAATAAGGATAATAGAATTTAACCTAAGTTATTCAAACTCTGATAATTTTGCTAAAAGAGTTATCACATTTCTTAAATATACAATTAGAAGCATTAAGCTAATCTTTACAGAAAAATATGATCTTGTTTTTGCGACATCAACTCCATTAACTGCTGGAATTCCCGGCATTATAGCCCGATGGTTTAGAGGAAAATTATTCGTTTTTGAGGTAAGAGATTTATGGCCAGAGTTACCAAAAGAAATGGGCATTATTAGAAATAGATTTGTACTAAATATTTTATTCTTATTAGAGTTTATATTATATAAAAGTGCCAATAGGTGTATTGGACTATCGCCTGGTATTGTCGATGGTATTTTAAAAGCAGGCATTAAAAGAGATAAAGTTATAATGATCCCCAATGGATGTGACCTCTCAATATTTAGTGCACAAATTAAATCTTGGTATCCAGATGGCATTAATAAAAATGACCTATTAGCGGTTTTTTCAGGAACTCACGGAGTGGCCAATGGTCTTGAATCACTTCTTGATGCCGCAACTGAATTACAAAAAAGAGATCGCGCAGACATAAAGTTAGTTTTAATTGGACAGGGAAAACTCAAACCTGATCTTCAGAAAAAAGCACTTGATCTTGATCTTGATAACATAATCTTTCTAGAGCCTGTAAATAAAAAGCTTTTAGCAGGATTATTTAAAAGAGCTGATTTAGGTATTCAAGTTTTGGCAAATATTCCTGCCTTCTATTATGGAACCTCACCAAATAAATTTTTTGATTATATTTCAGCAGGCCTTCCAGTAATAAATAATTATCCCGGTTGGATATCAGAAATGATTAGAGATAATCAATGTGGTTTTGTTGTTGAAGCAGATGATCCTGCAGCTTTTGCTGATGCTTTAGAGTTAGCTGCTGATAGTCTAGAGGATCTTAAAATAATGGGCGACAATGCAAAAAAGTTAGCAATAAAGAGATTTAATAGGATCCCATTAGCGGATGAATGGGTAGAGTGGGTTGTAAAAGGCAGACTATTAAAAGAAGGCAATTGAAACATTATTTCTCCTTCATGAATTAAAGTATAAAATATTGGTTATGAAAGAAGATTTTATTTCTAAAGCTAGAGAAATTTTTGGTGATGGCTTCATACCTTTGCACAGACCAATATTTTATGGAAATGAAAAGAATTATTTAATAGATTGTATAGACTCAAATTTCGTTTCTTCCGTTGGGGAGAAAGTTAATGAATTTGAAAAAAAAATTTCAGATTTTACAGGAGCCAAATTTGCAATTGCAACAATGAATGGAACTTCTGCTCTTCACATTGCAATCAAGCTTTTAGGTGTTCAAAGAGATGATGAAGTTATTTCTCAAGCATTGACTTTTGTGGCAACTTGCAATGCTATAGCTTATACAGGTGCTCACCCCGTATTTATTGATGTTGATGTTGATACAATGGGAATGAGCCCAGATTCACTTGAGACATTCCTAGAAACAAGCTGCGAAAAACGAAAAGGTAAGGTCTTTAATAAAAAAACAGGAAGGAGAATAGGTGCATGTGTTCCAATGCATACTTTTGGATTTCCTTGTCGCATTCGCGAAATTGAAAAAATTTGCAAAGTATGGGGCATCCCCTTAATTGAAGATGCTGCAGAATCACTTGGAAGTTTTGTTGGAGAAAAGCATACTGGTACTTTTGGTCATTTTGGAACACTAAGCTTTAATGGCAATAAAGTAATTACTACAGGTGGAGGGGGTATGATTATTACAGATAACGATGAATTAGCTTATAGAGCAAAGCATATGACAACAACATCCAAGATTCCTCATCCTTTCAAGTTTATTCATGATGAGGTTGGATATAATTATAGATTGCCAAACATAAATGCAGCACTTGGATGTGCTCAGATTGAATCTATTCATGATTTTCTAGAGGCTAAAAAAGAAGTTGCTAAAAGATGGGATAATTTTTTTAGCAATCATGATGTTACCTTCGTAAAACCATCATCTAAGACTGACAGAGCTAATTTTTGGCTTAATACAATTATATTAGACTCAAAATTATCAAGAGATAATTTTCTGGACTTTACAAATAGCAATGATGTTATGACTCGCCCAGTATGGGAATTAATGTCAAGCTTAGATATGTTTAAAGACTGTGTAAATGATGGCCTAAAAAATTCTAAATGGTTATCAGATAGAATTGTTAACATACCATCAAGTGTTCCTGATAAAAGCCTATAAGATTTATTGAAATAGCTTATGAATATTTTAAATTTAATTGGAAGATCTCAAGAATTATTTCAAAAAGACTTACAAGATTCAGATAAAGAGCTTTCTGATATTGTATCAAGTAGTAAATTCCTTGTTATTGGTGGAGCTGGCTCAATTGGTCAAGCCGTGACTAAAGAAATTTTCAAGAGAAATCCACATACCTTGCACGTAGTTGATATAAGTGAGAATAATCTTGTGGAGTTAGTAAGAGATTTAAGGAGTACTCTTGGTTATATAAAAGGAGATTTTAAAACATATGCAATTGATTGTGGCAGCACTGAATTTGAATCATTGCTAAATTCTTCCGAGGGATATGAGTATGTTTTAAACCTATCTGCATTAAAGCACGTAAGAAGTGAAAAAGATCCATTTACATTGATGCGCCTTATCGAGGTTAATATTCTTAATACTATTAGGACGATCAATATTGCAGAAGTAAATGGAGCAAAAAAATACTTCTGCGTATCAACCGATAAGGCAGCTAATCCAGTAAATATGATGGGAGCTAGCAAAAGAATTATGGAGATGTTTTTAATGCGTGAGAGTGAGTCTATTCAAATTTCAACAGCAAGATTTGCTAATGTTGCTTTTTCAGATGGATCTTTATTACACGGGTTTAACCAACGTTTTTCAAAACAACAACCAATTTCTGCTCCTAATGATGTTAAGCGCTACTTTGTTACGCCTCAAGAATCTGGCCAACTTTGTTTAATGTCATGTCTTTTGGGTAAAAATAGAGATATTTTTTTTCCAAAATTAAGTGATCAGCTCCACTTAATAACTTTTTCAGATATTGCTGAATGCTATTTAGAAAGCCTTGGGTATGAGCCTTATCACTGCTCAACCGAACAGGAAGCTAGAGATAGGTCAAGTGAATTGATACAAGCTAAAAAATGGCCTTGTTATTTCTTTAAGTCAGATACCTCAGGTGAAAAAGACTTTGAAGAATTTTTTACTGAAAATGAGACTTTAGATATGGACAGGTTTCATAATTTAGGAGTTATTAAAAATAATATTGATTTTGAATCTAAAAACCTAGATATTTTCCTTAAAGAAATTAATAAAATAAAAGGGCAAAAAGTGTGGGAAAAGTCTTCTATAGTAAAACTATTTAGAAATATGATTCCTGAATTTGAACACAAAGAAACTGGAAAATATCTAGACGACAGAATGTAGATATGCAACGTATTTTAGATATTTTTTTTTCAGGCATTGCATTGATCTTGATTTCACCACTTTTATTGCCAATTATTTTGATTCTAAGGATTTCCGGAGAAGGAGAAATCTTCTTCCTTCAAAGTCGTGTTGGTATTGGGGGAAAACATTTTAAGTTATATAAATTTGCTACCATGCTAAAAAACAGTCCAAATATGGCTTCGGGAACTGTAACATTAAAAGATGACCCTCGAATTTTACCAATAGGTAAATTTCTTCGAAAAACTAAAATTAATGAATTACCTCAATTAATAAATGTTTTTTTTGGAGATATGAGTGTTATAGGGCCTCGCCCCCAAACTAAACGCTGTTTCGAAGCGTTCCCTGATTTTTTGCAAAAAGAGATTATTAAAGTGAGGCCTGGACTATCTGGTATCGGTTCAATTATATTTAGAAATGAAGAAGAAATGATGCACAAAAATAACGATCCAGATAAGTTTTATGATGAAAAAATCATGCCCTATAAAGGTACTTTAGAATCTTGGTATGTTCAAAATAAGTCAATAGGAATTTATTTGAGTCTTATTTTTTTAACAGTTTGGGCCATACTAGACTTAAATTCTAAATTAATATGGAAAACTTTTAAAGACTTACCAGAACCGCCAGAAGATTTAAAAAAATGGATATAAAGACTAAAGTTCATAATTCTGAAGACTTTTTAGCAGTTGCAAAATTACATTGCGGTTATATAAATAAGGGTTTTTTAGCAACCTTAGGTGTCCCTTTTTTAGCATTGCTCTATGAAGCAATTGATAACGATAAAGAAAGTTTTTTAATTGTAGAGCGTTTTGAAAATAAGATTATCGGATTTGTATGCGGGACTAGTGGTTTAAAAAAAATATATTTCCAACTCTTATTTCGTCCTATAAGACTTATTAGTTCGCTTAAGTCATCTATTTTTTCGCTATCAAAGATATATAAAATTTTTGAGATATTTAAAGTTAGCAAAAACTATACATATTCAAAGAAACTTCCTAATGAAGAGTTGCTTTCAATTGTTGTAGATCCTTCACATCAAGGAGACGGTCATGCTGAAACTTTGTTTAATGCGCTTTGTTTAAGATTTAAAGAAAATGAAAAAAAAAGCTTTAAAATTATTGTTGGCAGTAATCTTGATAGAGCCCATTCTTTTTATACAAAGATGGGAGCGGCACCTATTTCAAGAGTACAAGTCCATAAAGGAAAAGATTCAATTATCTATCTAAAAAAGCTTGCTTAAAAAAATTTACAAAATTCTTATAATATTGTAGTTTTCTTAAAGAGTTTTTTTAAAATCAACGAATCCTTTAAACATGATTGTATTTAAAAATTTAAACACAGCAGCTCCATTTTTATTTTTTAAGCAAAAATATGAAGATGCTTTCAAGAGAAATCAATCAAATATAGAGGCTATATCAATATCATCATTCAATAGTGACAAACAAGAGGTTGATTCTAGATTTGTTAACTTAAAGTTTGTGGAGGATGATAAATTTATTTTTTTTACTAATTATAATTCTCCAAAGTCAATTGCCTTTAGTTCTCATGATCAGATCAGTGCCCTAATTTATTGGTCATCAACAAATGTTCAAATAAGAATGAAAGCAAGAATTCAAAAAACTTCGAAAAAATATAATAATGAATACTTTAAACAAAGATCTTTAGATAAAAATGCTTTGGCTATAAGTTCAGATCAGTCATCACCCATATCGTCATTTGATCAAGTCGTAAAAAAATATAAAAATGTTAAGAAAGATAGAGATTTAGAAATATGCCCTCAATACTGGGGTGGTTTTTCATTTAGCCCCTATGAGATAGAATTTTGGGAGGGAAACAGTTCTAGACTCAATAAAAGGGATTTTTATAAGCTTATTGATAACATTTGGCATCACTCCATACTCGAACCATAAAATTGTTTAAAATAAGAGTAATTTGTTATAGAATTCTCAACCTATATGGTCAAAAATTTTAATAGACATCACTACTTCTTAGTTAATTAAAGGTAATTAATCATAGTTTCCAAGAAAAAAAATTCTGTTCCTCTCAATGAAAGGATATCTGCAGACCAGGTCATGCTTATAAATACCTGTGGTGAAAAATTAGGATCTTTTAGGCTTGAAGAAGCATTGAATATGGCCCAAAAGGATAATCTTGATTTAGTACAAGTTTCGCCTGTTGGGTCCGAAACCGTTGTTTGCAAGATTATGGATTATGGAAAACATGTTTTTTCAAAGAAAAAAAGTAGCTCATCATCTAAATCAAAAGCTAAAAAAAGGTCTGTAAAAGAAATTAAGTTTAGGCCATCGACAGATATTGGTGATTACAATATCAAATTAAAAAAGATTAAAAGCTTTATTCTTGGAGGAGATAAGACTAA
>TARA_B100000963_G_scaffold224519_1_pt1 | contig 10221 bp, 8 predicted proteins | sample TARA_B100000963 | Tara Oceans TARA_B100000963 (sample SAMEA2622097) | marine metagenome | biome: marine biome (ENVO:00000447); feature: surface water layer (ENVO:00002042); material: "saline water (ENVO:00002010), including plankton (ENVO:xxxxxxxx)" | depth 5 m | reverse complement strand
AGGCCACAATGCCTGCGTGATGATTAAAGAGTTTAGTTCAAAATAATAATTCAATAGTTTATGGGTTTATTTAACAGCTTTTTTAATAATAGAAAAAATAGAAAAAAATTAAGAAAGTTAGCAGAGCTGAAGAGAAGCATCGCGGAGAAGAAGGCTAATTTAGAGCGACTTAGAAACGACCCTGAGTACTTAAAAATGAAAGAAGAGTATAATCAAGAAGATGTGCCAGGAATAGATATACCAGCTGATGAAGTAGATTTAGATGACTTTTTTGAAAACACTCAAAAACAAATACAAAAATTCAGAGGAAGCGCAGCCAAATCCAAGAAGACAAAAAAGTAAGCAATAAATTATGGCTTTAAAAAAGCTAAAGCATATTGAGATTGAAGATGATTTTAAATTAATTGGGATTCATTGTCAGCTAGATGGGTATAAATTGGCTTTCAATCTCAATAAGTTCTTGAAAATTTCTCTAAAAAACTTTGATTATAAAATTGCTGTAGATAACGTTGAGTGTACTTTTGAAATGTTTAAACATGAATCTGAAACATACAACACTAAAGCATATCTCTTCTCTAACAAATCACTTGGAAATAATCGAACGCTTGAGCCCAATCTTTTTAACACTATCAGCTCCAGCATTTATTTGATTGATGAAAAAAAGAATATAGATTTCTTTTTAAAAGTAGAAGGTGGTAGTTTCAATTATGTTTCTATGATAAATAAAATCCAAGAAATCAGGATGGTTCAATCGTGTTATCTTGTAAATCTCAAAAGTCCAAAATCAAAATATAACCTTATTTTTGAGTAATGAATCTAAACAAAACTAAAATTGTTGCAACGATTGGCCCTGCAAGTTCTTCAAAGTCTATGTTGGGTAAATTAATTTCATCGGGTGTGGATGTTTTTAGAATTAATTTTTCACATGCTTCTCATAAAGAGGTTAAGCGGATTGTTTCAGATATTAAAACCTTAAGGGTAGAACATAAAAAACATGTTTCTATTCTAGGTGATTTACAGGGTCCTAAAATTAGGATTGGAAATGTTAAAGAAGGAGTAATTTTAAAAAAGAATGATGAAATTGTTTTTTCAACAAATACAATTGATGCTGGTGATAAAAATGCTGTTCATATTGGATATAGTCTTTTCCCAAAAGACGTAAAAAAAGATGAAAAAGTATTGGTAGATGATGGCAAGTTGATTTTAAAGGTATTAAAGACCAACAAGCTAGATGAGGTTAAGCTTTTGGTGTTGCAGGGTGGTGAGCTCAGGTCAAATAAAGGAGTAAACCTCCCCAACACAAAAATTTCATTACCCGCTCTTACAGAGAAGGATATTCTTGATGCAAAATTTGCGGTAAAGAACTCTTTTGATTGGATTGCGCTCTCTTTTGTGAGATCAAAAAAGGATGTTTTAATGCTTAAGGATTTGATTGTTTCTGAAACAAAGCATCCAATGCCAGTTATATCAAAAATAGAAAAACCTCAGGCAATTAGTAAACTCGAGTCTATTTTAAAAGTATCTGATGGATTAATGGTTGCAAGAGGGGATTTAGGCTTGGAAATACCAACCGAAGAGGTGCCTCTGAATCAAAAAATTATGGTTGAAATGGCCAAGAAGGCTCGCAAACCCGTGATAGTGGCTACACAGATGATGGAATCAATGATTGACAATTTAACGCCATCTCGAGCAGAGGTTAATGATGTTGCAAATTCTGTTATGGATGGCGCAGATTGCATTATGCTTTCTGGTGAAACATCTATTGGTAAATACCCTTGTGAGGTTGTTAGAAAGATAGGTAAAATCATATCTAGCGTTGAAAATACAGAGTTTGCTTTAACACAAGCCAGCTCAGTAAGCATCAATAAAGATCGACTAATTACAAACTCCATTTGCTATCATGCTGCATTATTAGCAGATAGAATTAAAGCATCCGCAGTTTGTACTTTAACAAACAGCGGGTATACAGGGTGGGAGATATCTTCATACAGACCAAGAGCTCTCGTTCTTGTATTTACTTCAAATGTTAGAATTTTATCTCAACTCAATCTTCTCTGGGGTGTTAAGTGTATCTTTTATGACAAACTTGAAAGCACTGATAAGACAGTTGAGGATGTTAATGAGCTGGCTCAGCAAAAGAGGTATATAAAAAAGGGGGATTTCGTAATTAATTTAGCGGCAATGCCAATTAAGAAAAAGGGTCAGGTCAATACTTTGAGAATTACCAAGGTTGAATAGGACATGGATTCTCAAAGACAAAAAAAGGTTTCAACACTTATCAAAAAAGACATTGGTGCGATAATAGACTCTGTTTTAAGAAATAGAGTTTTTCAAGGTGTTTTAGTGTCGGTAACAAAAGTCAAAACAACTCCAGACCTAAGTCAATCCAAAGTTTTCTTAAGTGTATTTCCATCAAAAAAAACCGCTGAAATACTCAACTTGCTGGAAAACAGCAAGTTTGAAATTAAACAAAGATTTATTGCATTAGTTCGTGGTCAACTAAGAGTAATGCCTCAGATTCAGTTTATAGTAGATGACTCACTTGATTACATTGAAAAGATTGAAGATGCGATTAAAAATGGAGGAGAAAACCCAATTAAGTAATTATTGTGAAATCAACTGACTTCATTGCTTTGAAATATTTTTTTTCTAAAAAAAACTACAACATAGTTTTTATTATTTCGATTTTTTCTGTTTTAGTTCTGTCTATTGCCAATTTTTCTTTTCTAACAATCCTGTCTGTATTTTCTGGCCTTGAAGAATATTCATTGTCATTTTCCAAATCCTTTGACCCAGACATAAAATTAAAACCAATAACAGGTCGAACGCTTAATATAATGGAAAAGGACATTCAATCAATGGCGCAAATCGAGGATGTGTTGGCTGTTTCAAAAACAATTTTAGGCAAAGCTGTTATCCAAAATGGAAATAAGACTGAGTTTGCAGAAATTATAGGGGTTGATAATGAATTTAAAAATGTGATATTATTTGATTCTATTATGGTGGTTGGAAGTTTTTCTAAGCTTGATAATTACACCTCGTACACAAGCAGCTCATTATCAGAAAAACTTGATTTAACTCTCTACAATAGTTCTGGTGAATATCTTATAAGTACAATTTCAAGTGATTACCTAAACTTTTTTATTCAACCATTTAGCAACTCCAAAAGGCTGATTTCAAATGGTGTCTTTAGAACCAGAAATGATGATAATGAAAATCGAATTATAGTAAGCCTGCCATTTGCCTCAGACTTATTTGGTTATGAAAAAAACACCTACAGTGAGGTTTTATTAAGAACAAACGGTGACCCAGAAGTTATTAAAGATGAAATAGAAAGTGTTTTCCCTGATTACAGTGTTTTGACACATAAAGAGCAAAACGAGACATTATATAAAATAATGCAATCTGAGAAGCTAGTTATAACAGCAATAATGTTTTTTATTGTTTTGATTTCTGCGTTCAATGTTATTGCTGCAGTTTCAATGTTAATTATTGAAAAAGAAGACAGCATTAATACACTTAAAGCTCTTGGAATGAACAAAAAAGAATTGTTTCAGGTATTTTTCAAGCACGGTTTACTTATTAATTTTAGCGGTTTGATAATCGGACTTCTTAGCTCATTAGCTGTAATCTTTCTTCAAATTAATTATTCTGTAGTGTCTATACCCGGCCTTGATGTTCCATATCCAGTTTCATTAAAAGCAGAAAATATTGCAATATTAATTATTTGCGCCACTATTATTTCTGTTTTTTCCTCTTACTTAGGGGCTCTAGCATCAAAAAAAATTAACTAAAAACTGGCTGAGGACTAAATTCTTTTTTCAGATCATTGAATAAAGCAAATAGCTCATGCGAATGATCCGTTGTGACCATAATGGTTCGGTATTTCTTAAAATCAGGAATTCCTCTGAAGTAATTTGAATAGTGTCTGCGGGTTTCCAACACCCCTAACTTTTCTCCCTTCCAATCGATGGCCATTTGAAGGTGTTTCTCTGCCATTTTAATCCTTTGTATGATTGAAGGTAACGGCATATGTTCTCCTGTTTTGAAGTAATGCTTGACTTGATTAAAAAACCAAGGGTTACCAATTGAGGCTCTTCCAATCATTGCTCCATCAAGGTCATATTTATCTCTCATTTCTACTGCTTTTTCGGGGGAGTTTACATCTCCGTTGCCAAATACTGGTATTTTCATTCTCTGGTTGTTTTTAACCTCAGATATTAATGACCAGTCGGCATTGCCTTTGTACATTTGAGCACGAGTTCTTCCGTGTATGGTTATGGCTTTTGCTCCAGCATCTTGTATTCTTTCCGCAACTTCAATTATTTTGATTGTTTTTTCATCCCAGCCTAATCTCGTTTTTACGGTCACTGGGAGCTTGGTTCTTTTTGCCATTTCTCTTGTAAGCATCTCCATTTTGTCTATGTCTTTTAATATACCTGCGCCTGCCCCTTTACATACCACCTTTTTCACAGGGCAACCAAAATTAATATCAATAATATCTGGATTTGTTTTTTCAACTATATCAACAGACCTAAGCATTGAGTCTAAATTGGCTCCAAAAATTTGAATGCCAACGGGCCTTTCCTTTTCATATATATCAAGCTTCATAACACTTTTAGCGGCGTCTCTAATCAAGCCTTCGCTTGAGATAAATTCTGTGTAGACGACATCTGCACCATTTTCTTTGCAGAGTGCTCGGAACGGAGGATCGCTAACATCTTCCATGGGAGCTAACAACAACGGGAATTTTCCAAGTTCTATATCTCCTATTTTAACCATTTTCATGCAAATTTAAACTAATATCTTTTAGACCAAAAAGGCATTAATTAATTTATATTTGTAAAACTCAATGAGTTTGATTAGAAACTTTTGCATTATAGCACATATAGATCATGGTAAAAGCACCCTAGCCGACCGTCTTCTTGATATAACTGGAACAATATCTGACAGAGACAAACAAGATCAATTGCTTGATGATATGGATTTAGAGAGGGAGCGTGGGATTACCATAAAATCTCATGCAATTCAGATGAAATATGAACAAAATGGTAAAAAATATACCCTGAATCTTATTGACACACCAGGTCATGTAGATTTTTCTTATGAAGTTTCTAGATCTATTGCTGCTTGTGAAGGTGCTTTGTTGATTGTAGATGCTGCTCAAAGCATACAGGCTCAAACCATTTCTAACCTTTATTTAGCATTAGAAAACGATTTAGAAATTATACCTGTGTTAAATAAAATTGATCTTCCATCTGCAAAGCCCGATGAGGTATCGGATGATATAATTGATTTATTGGGTTGTAAATTAGAAGAAATAATAAAGGTCTCTGCAAAGACGGGTGAAGGTGTTGATGTAATCTTAGAAGAAATAGTTAACAGAATTCCTCCCCCAATAGAATCAAGTGAGGAAAGTTTAAAAGCATTAATTTTTGATTCTGTATATAACCCTTTTAGAGGAATTGAAATCTATTTTAGAGTTTTTTCTGGAAAAATTAAAAAGGGTCAAGAAATTAAATTTTTAGCTACAAATAAGAATTATTTTGCTGATGAGGTTGGTACCCTAAGTTTAACGCAGATTCCAAGGAACGAAATAGGTTGTGGTGATGTAGGCTACTTAATTACTGGAATAAAAAATGCCAAGGAGGTGAAAGTTGGAGACACAATTGTTGATGCTAAAGCAAAAGAAATTGAGGCTGTTTCTGGGTTTGAGGAGGTAAAACCAATGGTGTTTGCTGGAATATACCCTGTAGATACTGATGATTATGAAGACTTGAGGTCCTCAATTGAAAAACTTCAGCTGAATGACGCATCTTTAGTTTTTAGTCCAGAAAATTCTTCTGCTCTGGGATTTGGTTTTAGGTGTGGGTTTTTAGGAATGCTTCATCTTGAAATAATTCAAGAAAGACTTGAAAGAGAGTTTAACATGTCCGTGATTACGACGGTGCCAAATGTGTCTTACCATGCTTATACCAAAAAGGACAGTACTAATTCAATAATTGTCAATACCCCATCGGATTTACCAGAGCCTACATACCTTGACCGCGTTGAAGAACCATATATTAACGCGTCAATAATAACCAAAGCAGATTTTGTTGGCCCAGTAATGAATCTTTGCATTGAAAAAAGAGGTATACTTAAAAACCAAACCTACCTAACAACACAGAGGGTTGAACTTATTTTTGACATGCCATTAGCAGAAATTGTTTTTGATTTTTACGACAGACTAAAATCAATTTCCAAAGGGTATGCATCTTTTGACTACAGCCCAATTGGATTCAAACAATCTAAGTTAATTAAGCTTGACATACTGCTAAACGGAAATCCAGTAGATGCTCTGTCGGCACTCATTCACTTTGATAACGCATACTCAATGGGCAAGAAAATTTGTGAAAAATTAAAGGAGTTGATTCCAAGACAGCAGTTTGACATTCCTATTCAAGCAGCAATTGGGGCAAAAATTATCTCAAGAGAGACAGTAAAGGCTGTTAGAAAAGATGTTACTGCCAAGTGTTATGGTGGTGATATAACAAGAAAAAGAAAGCTTCTTGAAAATCAGAAAAAAGGCAAAAAGAAAATGAGACAAATTGGCAATGTTGAAATCCCCCAACAAGCTTTTATGGCGGTGCTAAAATTAAATGACTAACTTTATGGTAAACGAAATTTTACCATAGTGAAGCCTTGTTACTTTTTAACTATTGTTTTTTTAATTTTTTCATGTAACGATGGTGATGAAAGCCAAACATATAATGACAGCAATACAGACGGCATAACAATTCCTCTAAACATTTATCAAAAAATTTACAAAACAACTAGCGATATTTATATACAAGGTGACTATGTATATATTAATACTGATGGTGTGCCAGACCACAAAAGCCCCTATTTTTTGGGTACACAATGGGAAGATGAAAAATACGAGCCCTATGATGGTTCAAACCCATTTGTAACCCGCTTTAATTTGAATCCTAATAGAATATCCGAAGGAAACATAAGGTTTAAGATACCCATTAAGCCGCGAAGAGCATCAAACACCACGGCTACAGCAATGGGTCCAATTGGTGTTTCATTAAACGGGGTCCCTTTTTACAACCAATATGCTGGAGGTGGGGCGCCACTATCTAATGAAATTAATTCGTTTGATCAATTTAATGGTCACCCAGCCCCCGGAAGGAACGGTGGTGGCGGAAGATACCACTATCATATGGAGCCTTTTTGGTTAACCCTAAATTATGGAAAAGAGTCCTTAATAGGGTTTTTACTTGATGGGTTTCCAATTTATGGGCCTATCGAAGATGGTTCTGTTCTCACAAGTTCAAATCTTGATGATCATCATGGGCATTCCCATCCCACAAACGAATTTCCAGATGGTATTTACCATTATCACTTGACTGCGGATGCTCCATACTTAAATGGAGTTGGTTATTACGGCACGCCAGGAACTGTGACTGAGTAGGCTTTACTGCTCTTTTTCTTCCTCAACTTTTTTCTTGTAGCGTTGCCACAACTTGGTTTGATTTGTCTCTAGCGAAACTTCTCGGCCATCAATGTAAGCGTGAGATAGATTGTTGGTTCTCATATCTAGAGCATCGCCATGAGAAATGAATAATGTAGCGCTCTTACCTACTTCAATTGAGCCGTAATTATCTGCAATGCCTAAAATTTTTGCTGCGTTCAAAGTAATTGTTTCGACTGCTTTCTCTTTTTCAACACCATACGCAGCAAAGCTTCCGGCAAAAAAAGGAAGGTTTCTTGTATTCATTCTTGTCATTTCACCTGTTGCATCGACAGCTACTGTTACTCCTTTATTTATCAATTGAGATGCAAGTTTGAATCTAGATTTTACATCCTCATCTTCCATTGAGGGTAGGTTGTGGGGTTGTTCTAGTGCAATTTTAATATTGTTGTCTGCTAAAAAATCGCCAGCTTCTAACGAATTTGTTCCGCCAACCACTACAATGTTTTTTATTTTTTGGTCTTGTAAAAACTTTACTCCGCCTTTTATTTGTTTTTCATCATTAGCATGTAAAAAGACAGTGGCTTCACCAGAAAAAACTGAAGACATTGCTTTATATGGCAGGCTCACTGGGTTAGGATTAGGTTCATTCAAATACGCTTTGGATGAGTCAAAGAAGTTTTTAATTTCCTCCACACTCGACTCATATTTATCATTCTTTTTAATGACTGATGGTCCTCTATAATAAGAATAACCAGATCTAGAATAAGGAGACGGCCAGTTTAAGTGTATGCCTTGATCGTAGCGAATAACAGCGTCTTCCCAGTTCCAAGCATCCAACTGTACAACAGATGAAGAGCCGCTTATTATTCCGCCATTTGGAGCAATTTGAGAGAGGAGCACGCCATTCATTCGTAATGTTTCCACAACTTTTGACTCTGCATTGTATGCAATTATTGATCTTACGTGAGGTAAAAAATCTCCAACTTCATCTTCATCAATAGTCGCTCTAACAGCATCAATTTCACCAAGACCCAAGCTGGTATTAAGCGCAATGAAACCTGGATATATGTGTTTATTTGCGGCGTCAATGTTTATTTCATAATCTATATCTGGCTGTTCGGTTGAAACATAGTTTATTTTACCATTATCAAACCCAACAAAGGCATTTTCTAAAAGATCTCCATTTCCAACATGAATAGTTCCGTTACTAATGAGTATACTTTGTGATTGTTCTTTGCCTGGAACTTGCTGGGAATAAACAGTTCCAAAAAACATGACCAAAAATATTGTATAAAAAATCTTATTGTACATTTTCATTAACTATATCAATTGTTTCGCATTCAAAATATCTTTTATCAATTACAGGTGCTGGTTGTGTTTTTGCGCCACCTTTTTTAGCATCTTTCAATTGAGTAATAATGATTTCTCTCTCTTGTTTATTTCTCTCAATGTGTTCATCGAGTTTATGGTAATCATAAAAGACAGCTCCTTCAATAATTGTTTTTTCTGCTATGGCATATATTGAAAGCGGGTTGTGTGACCATATTACCAAATCCGCATGTTTACCAAGAGCAACGCTTCCGACTTTGTCATCAATTCTCAAGAGCTTTGCTGGATTTAATGTCACATATTTCCAAGCCTCTTCTTCACTTAACCCTCCGTATTTTACAGCCTTTGCGGCCTCCTGATTAAGTCTTCTTATCATTTCCGCATTATCGGAATTATAAGCAACGGTTACACCCGCCTCTGTAAGAATAGGGCCATTATATGGGATAGCGTCGATCACCTCATATTTATATGCCCACCAATCAGAGAAAGACGACCCTCCTGCTCCATGCTTTGCCATTTTTGTAGCGACCTTATACCCCTCTAAAATATGCGTGAATGTGTTTATTTTAATTCCAAAGCTTTCTGCAACTTTCATTAACATGTTGATTTCACTTTGAACATAAGAGTGACATGAAATATGTCTTTCCCCCCTAAGTATTTCCCAAACAACCTCCATTTCAATGTCATATCTGGGCTTTGGTGTTTTAGATTTGGCTCTCATTGATAAGCTGTTGTATTTATCCCATTGCTCCCCATACTCTTTTGCTCTTTGAAAAAAGTCAACATATACCTGCTCAACACCCATTCTAGATTGGGGAAATCTAGAGTAGCTAGACCAGTTGGATTGTTTTACATTTTCGCCCAAAGCAAATTTGATAAACTTGGCCGCATCTTTCATTAACATGTTCTCAGCGGTCTCCCCCCACTTTAGCTTTACAATAGCAGATTGCCCACCGATTGGATTGGCCGATCCATGTAAAATCTGAATAGTTGTTACTCCGCCCGTAAGAGTTCTATAAATTGAAATGTCATTGGGGTTTATAACATCCTCAATAGTAACCTCAGCGGAAGAATTATGCCCTGATTCATTTATTGACGATGCGGCAATGTGTGAGTGTTCGTCAATTATTCCAGCTGTTAGGTGTTTGTTGGTTCCGTCGATTTCTTTTGACCCATTGTTGTTCTCAAGGTTTTGACCTATTGCAACAATTACCCCATTAGAGACAGCAACGTCGGTGTTTTGGAGAATCCCCTCTTTTTCATTTGTCCAAACAGTTGCGTTTCGTATGATCGTGTTTTCAGGCTTGGGGACTGATTTGTTGCCGTAAGCTTTATTTGGGAAGGTTACGGGAACAAAGTCGATTTCTTTGGATTTTGTATCTATCTTTTTTAATGTGTCATTAACTGCAACTTTGTTTTTAGGAGTTTCT
>TARA_B100000963_G_scaffold17889_1_pt1 | contig 10233 bp, 10 predicted proteins | sample TARA_B100000963 | Tara Oceans TARA_B100000963 (sample SAMEA2622097) | marine metagenome | biome: marine biome (ENVO:00000447); feature: surface water layer (ENVO:00002042); material: "saline water (ENVO:00002010), including plankton (ENVO:xxxxxxxx)" | depth 5 m | reverse complement strand
AAAAGGATTTACAAGATAAGTTCCAGGAGTTTCGACGGCACCTACAATTGTAATTTTTTTTGCACTTAGATTCTTTATTGAAACATCTATTTGAACCCCTATGTAAGATTGGTTAACAAGTGCTGATAATAACTGTTTAACCTCAGAAAATGTTTTACCTACAACAGAAATTGATCCAAGTTCGGGAAATAAGATAGAGCCATCTAGATCAACATTTAAATCAAAAATTGCCTCTTTAGATCCTGATAAAATAATAGTAAGTTGATCTCTCAATGATATTCTGTATTCATTTGGTAAAGGCAGATCACCAACAGCAGAAGTTGAAGTAGGCATTGAGGATATAAAGTTATAACCAAATTTTTTGCTATCTGATTTACCTCCATCCTCAACTGTGGTTTTTGGTACCAGACTTTCTCTAATTGGAGGAATATCAGCAAGTTCAATATCTTTTGAAGAGCTCTCATCATATGCCGCTCTGAGCATTAATATTTCTTCAGGAGAAAGCTGGGACAAGATAGATGTATCTGTTTGCTGAGCAAGAGAGGTATAGGAAGTGACCACAAAAAGTAGAGAAAATATAACTCTAGTTAATCTTATTTTTTTGTAATTTAATTTCATTTTATTAAAGTCTCCATTCTACACATGAAGCAACATTTATACCAAAAAAATCTACATTCCTGGAACAGATACTCCATCTATTAAGAGAATGGGTTCAATTATTTCTGAGATGCTATTATTAATGTCTTCATCAGATAAAGTCTTTTCATTTGACTGGAAAATCATCCTAACACCAATTTTAATTTCCTTGTTTTTTTTATTCTTATAAAAATCAAATATAAAAGACTCTTTTAAGTATATTCCTTCAACTGAATCTATGGCCTTTATTACTTGATTATACTTTGAATAATTTGAGATCAAGAAGGAAAAATCTCTGGAACTGGAAGGAAATTCAGATATGGGACTATACTTTTTAAATATCTTATTTTTCTTTTCGCCCAATATCTGATCATCTTTAAATTGAGTCGTTGCTAGATCTATCTCAGCATAGAAAATATTACTTTTTATCTTGGTATCTAAGTTACTCCGAGATAATTGTTCAATAACTATGTCAGAACTATTAAAAAAATCTTTTAAAACAACTAAAATTAAATTCTCGTCTATTTTTTTTGAAAAATCATTATGGTTATGACCAAGTCTTCCACTTACAATAATGCCTAGCTTTGTAGTTTGATGTATCTCATTCTTCTGGCAGTATGTATCTGAGATCTCAAATAGTTTGATGGAATCTTTTTGTCGTCTCTCATTGTAAAGCAAATTTTCAGTAAGAGATTCTCTCAAATTTACTCTAAGATGCCGCTTATTCGAGTCAAGTGGATTATCTAAAGAAATTGAATCATCATTTCTTAAAGAGGTAAATGGGAAATTTATAACCTCATAAAAACCATTCTTTTTTAAATGACTTTTAAGTTCTTCTAGATTTTGTTTTTTGTTAGTTTCTTCAATCGATGGTATTGAAATTGACTTACTTTGGATATTATCATATCCCAGCACTCTTGCTATCTCCTCTGCTATATCATTCTGCGAGTTAATGTCTGTTCTAAAAGTTGGAACTTCAATTTTAGTATTTAGATTAAAGCCTAATTTTTCTAGAATGCTTTCATACTCATCTTTAGGAATTTTGGTACCCAAGATAGAATTTACCTTTTCTAAGTTTATTGAAAGTTCTTTCTTTTTAACCTCTAGAGAATTAAATGAGACCATTTTACAACTCTTTACTTTTGAATGCTGCTCAACAATCTTAATGAATCTTCTTAGAACTTTTTCATGGCAATTTATATCAACACCGCGTTCAAATTTATGAGCCGCATCCGAATTTAGATTGTATTGAATAGACTTACCAATAATTGATTCAGGATTAAAATAAGCGCATTCTATGAGGACTTTTTTTGTCTCTGTAGAACATGCAGTAGATTTTCCACCAATAACCCCAGCTAAGCTTATTACTTCATTATCTTTAGTAAAGATACTATTTTCTCCTTTAAGATTAATGCTATCGCCAAGAAGAGTATCAAAACGGGTATTGCATATTTTAGATTCAAAAGTTATTTTTCCATCAATTTTGCTTCGGTCAAAACAATGTGTTGGTTGTCCTAGCTCATAGGAAAGGTAATTAGAGATATCTGTAAAAAAATTATTCTTAGTTATCTGCAATTTATCGAAGTAAGATTCTAGAAAATCATTATATTTAGAGGGCACATCTTCAACCTCTAGCTCAAGGAAGGATATTCTTGGACAGTGTTCAGGTGAAAGATTCTCAAAATCCAAATTGAGTACCTCAATCTTTTCTTCATAAATATCAAAATATAAATTAGTTTTAAAAAAAACATTTAGGTCTCGCGCTATTCCAAGCAACGAAAGACAGTCTCCCCTGTTGGGAGTTAACTCAAAATTAAAAATATCATCCTCTATATCATGCTCATGACCTAACTGAAATAATTTTTTGGAAATATCTTCTAGTAATAAATTATCATCAAAGAATTTCAAAAGATGTTTATATGCTAACTTCATTTAAATTGGTCTAAAAAGTCTAGATTGGATTTATAGAAATCTCTAATATCTTTGACGTCATATTTAAGCATTGCGATCCTCTCAACACCCAATCCAAATGCAAGCCCACTATATCTTTTTGAGTTAATTTTACAATTTTCAAGCACTATGGGATTAACAATCCCACATCCAAGTATCTCAAGCCATTTTCCATCTTCAGATAAAATATCAACCTCAGCTGATGGTTCAGTAAATGGGAAATATGATGGCCTAAATCTAATTTCTACTTCTTTGCTAAAAATAGCATAAATAATTTTGTGTATTAAATCTTTTAACTGAGCAAAAGTCACATCACTATCAACATATATACCTTCAACCTGATGAAACATTGGTAAATGTGTAGCGTCATCATCTTTTCTATAAACCTTGCCAGCAGAAGTAAAAGCCAAAGGTGGTTTTGAATTAAGCATACTTCTTATTTGCACTGGGGATGTGTGTGTCCTTAGAACATTGGATTTCTTATCAAGGTAAAAAGTATCATGCATCTGCCTTGCTGGATGAGACTTTTTAATATTAAGCATGTCAAAATTAAATTCTTCAGATTCAATTTCGGGACCATCAACTTGATTAAATCCAAATGATTTTAAAAGATCAATTAAGAAATCTTTAACTTCATTGATTGGATGGAGGCTGCCAAATTTTTCTTTTAATTTTGGAGGCTTTATATTGTCAAATGAAGACATTTAACCCGTATATTATTTTAGAGTCAGATCGACTATTTTTTGAAATGTTGAAGGGTCGTTTAATGCTATATCCGATAGAACTTTCCTGTTAATTAAAATGTTTTTTGTGCTCATACCATTAATAAGTTTTGAATAGGATACATCTAAAGATCTTGAAGCTGCGCTAATCCTAGAAATCCATAAAGACCTAAATGATCTCTTTTTATTCTTTCTATCTCTAAATGCATACTGAAGAGCCTTGATATTAGATTGTTTAGCTGTTTTGTAAAGCCGGCTTCTAGCTCCATAATGTCCTTTTGTTGAACTAAGAACTTTCTTGTGCCTTGCCTTTGCTGTTTTTGCTTTTGTAACTCTTGGCATTTCTTCTTATTTAATAAGTCTTTCAGCCATTTTCATGGTTATTCCTGAAAGTTTATTTAAACCTCTGTTATGTCTTTTTCTTTTAGTAGACTGTTTCGAAAGTATATGGTTCTTATTAGCACTTCTGCTCTTGATTGATGAGCTAGTCTTTTTAAAGCGTTTTGAAGCTCCTGAATGTGTTTTTATTTTATAAGCCATTTTAATTCTAATTTTTCCGTTTTAGTGGAGATAAAACCATAAGTAATTGTCTTCCTTCTAGAGATGGTTCTTGATCTATTTGAGCAATTTCACTTAACTCTTTCCCAATCTTTTTTAATAAATCGAGTCCCATATCACTATTGAGAATTTCTCTTCCTCTAAATCGGACGCTTATTTTAGTCTTATCTCCGGAAAGAATAAAGCTTTTAATCTTTTTTAATTTAATATTGTAATCACCTGTATCAGTAGATGGCCTAAATTTAATTTCTTTTAGGCCTGCTCTTTTACCCTTTGATTTTGAGTTAGCTCCACTTTTTTTCTTTTCAAATACATGCTTACCATAGTTCATTAGCTTGCAAACAACTGGATCTGAATCTAGTCCAGATACTTGGACCAAGTCTAAAGATGCTTCTTTGGCAATATTCATTGCTTCAGTTTTTGAAATTATTCCCTTCTTTTCACCGCTAGAATCAATAAGCATTACTTTATCAGCTCTGATTTTTTCGTTTATCGGTGAAATTTTTTTCTTACTAGAAACTATGATGTAGCCTTTAAAAAAATTTTAACATTCGAGAGCATCAACAATAGAAAAAAGTTGTTGTCAAAGAATAAGATTTATAACTGTTTTTCATATGCAGGATTTTAAACTAATTGATTTTTTTAGCAATATAAAAATATTGATCACTTCACTATAGCTACGGCTGAATGAGCTTTTTGCTCCAAAACTCATTTTCTTTAAAGTAGACTTTTCTTTTATTAAGCCTCAAATCACTTCCCTCCCAAAATTCAAAATAATGAGGAACTACAACATAACCTCCCCAATATTTTGGTCTTTTAGTTAAATCTTCATTATTTAATACATTATCATAATTTTGTTTAACTTCTTTAAAACTTGCTATTTCTTTGGATTGATCTGATGAAAAAGCCAAAGCATTTTTCTCAACTGACCTCGTCAACCAATGAATGTCAGATCTTTTCTCATCGAGTTTTTCTATCTCTCCCTCAATTCTTATTTGAATATTTGCGAGGTTCCAAAAGAATGTAAGTGCGATATTTTTATTGAAATTTATATGGCGAGCTTTCGAACTGTTATAGTTTGAGAAAAAAATAAACTCATTCTCATTTACATATTTAATATTTATAAATCTGCAATGAGGTTTATTATCTGAAGAAATAGTTGATAGGGAAGCAGCTTCAATATTCCTTTGATTATTTTTTTTTGCAATATGATAGAGTTTTATCAACTCTTTTTGGGGCTCAGATTTTATATTCTTATTAAATACAATCATTTATCTAATCTCGGAAGATCTTTAAAGAATTTCCATGGAAGCATAGTATTTTTAAAGGGAATTGCCCAAGCTGTTATAAAAATAATAATAATATCTAGTTGGAAACTTTTGTTTTTTACATACCATTTTTCTAATTCAGCTTTAAAAGGTGTAATATTTTTTTCATAGTATTCTTCAAGATTCCCTGAAGCTTTGTTTAGAAGCTCCTCCTCATTTCTAAAAACAATTGACCCAATGCCAGTTAAACCTGGTTTTATCGAAGAAATTAATTTTTGATCATTTTCTGAATAAAGATTAAATGTTCTTCTTATGAGAGGTCGAGGGCCAACTATACTTATATGCCCAAGAAGTATATTGAATAGTTGAGGCAATTCATTAATTTTAGTTTTTCTAAGAAAATTTCCAATGGGTAATATTCTTGAATCATTCTTTGCAGTATAAATTCCTGAACCTATTTTTTCACTATCTTTAAGCATTGTTGCAAATTTATATATAAAAAAATCTTTATTATCTTTTCCAACTCTTTTTTGAAAGTAAAATATCTCTCCTTCTCCGGTAAACTTCAAGACCAACATGACTGGTATAAGAAATGGCATTAAAAAGATAATTGTTAAAAATGAGGCTAGAAAATCAAAAAGCCTTTTAAATATCTTATACATTGGGTTTTTCAAAAGATGACTCAAATGCTTTATTCCCTTTTTCAAAGAAATCTTTATACCATTTGAGAGTCTTTATTAATGAATCCTGCCAATTATTCTCAACAGAATAACCAAAATGTTTTTTAGCTTTTGAGATATCTGGGCACCTTCTATTGGTTGATCCGGGGTATGTTGGAGCAGCTTCATAAAGACCATCGTATCCCAAAAAGGATCCTGAATATTTTATTAATTCTTCAATTGATATCTCCTCTGATGAGCCAATATGATAAATTTCTCCATCAGCCCTCTTCGATTCTGCTGCTAAGACTGTACCTTTTACCGCATCATCAATATAACAAAAAGACCTTGTTTGATTGTGGCCATACATCATAAATGGACTTTCTTTATTCACAAGAAATCTTTCAGCTAAGTGAGGTATAACATGCTTAAAACCCATTCGAGGTCCAATTACATTGTGATATCTTATGATGGTGCATTCGAAGCCAAAAGATTTTGCATAATTTAAAAATCCTGATTCTCCGAGTATTTTAGTTACTGCATATGTATATCTAGGATGAGAAATATCCAGTATTGATAAAGGTACATCCTCTGGAGTTGGAACAATATAATCAAATCTATCAATTGTTCCAGCATAATTTTCACTTGTTGATGTGAATACAACTTTTTTAATATTTGCTTCCTTTAACCATTCAAGGGTATTTATTGTTAAAAGTGTATTGATTCTTATAATTTCACTTGGTTTTTTGAGGGTATTGTTTACACCAACAACAGCAGCAAGCATGTAAAGACAGTCGTAATCACTTGCAAGCTTTTCAAAACTGTTTTTTTGCGTGAAATCACCCTCTATAAAATCTACATTATCATTTGAAATAAGCTCTGAAAAAGAAGAATCCATTTTTCCTCTTGATAAGTTATCTGCAATTGATACTTTATTATTTCTATCTTTTTGAAGATGTTTTGCAATATTAAAACCAATAAAGCCTGCTCCACCCATTATCAAAATTTTGCTCATTCTTTTTATAAGTCTCCTCTACCCAATACCTTTACATCATGTTTGACAGATAATGCTTTGATTTCCTTATCATTGAGAACACCAATTGTATCAAGTATAAAGATCTCATCTAAATCCATGATCTTTTCTATAAGCTCTTTATTATTTTTATAAACGCTGTGGCCAGTTGTAAATATTAAAGCTCCGAATGAATTATCTAATTCAGAGAAATCTTTCTGAACCTCAACGCTTCTTTCTTCCCAATAATTTATAAATGGGTCAGTGATGGTAATTTTAAAGTTTTCCTTAACTAGAAGATCATAAAATAACTCTACTGGGCTGTACCGAGTATCACCAACATCTGGAGCATAGGATACTCCAAGCAGAAAAATCTTTTTCTTTTGTAAAAAATTTTCGTTAATGTTTTTTTTGAAGAACTTGTATGCATACAAAGGCATCCTGTCATTTATTGTTACAGCTTTTTCACTCATCGATAAGTTTGATTTGCCATTTATTAAATTTTGTCTTGACCAGCTAGCTAACAATGGATCTTTAGTAAGACAATAGCCTCCTACGCCTATACCTGGCAACATCATATTTTTGTGTGTTGGCCTCATTCTAATTGCATTAACAATCTCATATAAATCAGCATCTGCTTCTTCTGCATATCTGCTCCATTCAACAATGAATGAGATATTCATCGCCCTATATGAATTTTCAAGAACTTTTGATATTTCAGTAGAGTTTGTATTTTTAAGTCTTGTAAGCGGAAACTCGTCAGTTCTTATTATTGTTTTTAAAAAACTTTCTACTGCGTTTGCACTTGACTCATCTATACCAGAATAAACTCTATAAAAATTTTGAATAGAGTCTATATAATTTGGGCCTGGCATAACTCTCTCATAAGAATGTCCAATTCTAACCAAATCTGTTGATAAGTTTCTTTTTTTAAGATTATCTTTAATTATTTCAGAAGAGATTAAAGTTGTGCCTGGAGGAACAGTGGTCTCTATAAGAACAAGGACGTCTTCTTTGCAATTTTCTCCTATTGATTCTATTGCTGATTTAAAACTAGAAATATCAACATCATATTCAACATTATTTGAGCTATGAATATGATTATTATCTTTTTGGACATCTAAATTGATATCGACAATAACTATGTCAGCTTTTTTAAAAGCATAATTATCATATGTCGCATAAAAATTGCCTTCTTGTTTTGATCTTTTAAAAAACTCCTCAACTTTTTTGTCAGAAGAAACAATTGGAAAAATACCTTCATTTATGGAGCGAATTTTCCAAAATGAATTAGTGCTTGGAAGGTCAATACCTATTACAGCATATTCTTCATTTAACGAGTTGGCGCAAACAATTGACATTACTGCCCCAACAAAACCAAGGCCTTGAACAACAACGACCTTCTTTCCATGGTTTGATTTAATAAAATTATCTATATTTACTGAGTCATCTAAATCAGAGGGTATCTCATATTCTTCACCAGTAAGGGCACTCTTAGATATTTTCACAATTAAATTAAAGTTATGTATTTTTTTAATTATATATTATCAAGTTGGGCTATTAAGAATCCTTTTATACAATTTGAAAACTATTTCCTGATCAAATTCTTCTTTAACTTTTTTTCTTCCATTGAGCCCCATTTCCTTTTTTTGTTCATTGCTTAAATTAAGAAATTTCATAATCTTTTCTGCTAAATCAATAGAATCTTTTGATTTACATAAATACCCATTTACGCCATGATCAATAATTTCTTTGCAACCGGTAACATTAGAGGCAATTAGAGGCCTTCCTGTAGCGGCTGCTTCAAGCAAAACTCTTGAAGTTCCTTCTCGATAAGATGGCAAGATTACGCAATCAGAATTTTTAATAAAATCTTTCACATTATCGGTTTCTCCTAGATATTCTATATATTCTGATCCAGTTAAATAATCCATCTCTTTTTTTGAAATAGCAGACCTATTTTCTACACCTAATGGACCTAATAATTGAAAAATAACATCAGGATGACTTTTATTTACTACTTCTGCGGCTTCAATATATTCAATTATTCCCTTATCTTTGAGCATTCGCGCAATTAGAATTAATTTTTCAGGTTTATTGTGAGGAAAAACTTCATATTTAAAGCTTTCAAGATCTATGCCAGACCCTGGAGAAATATAACAATTATTGGGATTTACCAAATTATTATCTTTGAATATTTGAAGATCATCTTGATTTTGAAAAATAACTGCATGTGAATGTTTTATTGAGATCCTGTACAAGACTTTTATGATTCCTGTAATCCAATTATTTAAAAGAAATCCAGTGCCGAGGCCGGTTATCATCGATACTGATGGTACCCTCATTATCTTTGCAGCGATAGAGCCATATATAACTGGCTTTATTGAAAAGTTAAGTAAAAAATCTGGTCTAATTAAAAATAATCTGAAAAGAATGTTAAATATTGAAATAATGTCAATAAAAGGATTTATTCCTTTTCTTGAGATAAATAAATCCAATACTTTGTCGGCTTCGTTAAATAGATATTTTTCGTAACCATCAAATTGAGTAAGAATAATTATCTCGTATCCCTCTGCTTTTAAACTTCTAATTAACGGAAGTCTAAAGTTATATATTGTCCACGCATAGTTTGAACATATTACGATAGATTTTTTTTTAGAATCTTTCAAAACGTTTTATGCTGTGTATCGAAACTGTTCACTTGTGTATAAAAATTACTTCTAAGCTCGGATAACTTCTTGATATCATAATTTCTTGCATGGTTAAAATTTTGTTTGGAAACATCAATTAATTTACTCTTAACTGAAAGGCGATCTATAAGTTTTGCAAGACGTTTGAAATCATTTGGTTTCACAAGAAATTCAGAGTGTAATAATTCAGGAATACCTCCAACAGGGCTACCAAGTGCAGCACATCCCCTGCTAAGTGCTTCAATTAACGCTCTTGGGAGGCCCTCCACTTTACTAGGTTGGAGAAAAATATCAATCTCATCAAGCCAATTAAGTATGCCTTGGGGATAACTTTTTACACCTAAAAAATATACGCAGTCATCAAGTCCAAGCTTTGATACCATCTGACGCAGATTTTTATCATTTCCACCTCCAACTAATGACAATGAATATCTTCCAGGATTCATAGATTCTAATAAATGAAGAGCTTTAAAGGCAACATCGTAACCCTTATATGAAATCTCATAATTTCCAATCATTCCTAAATTTATGTGATTTAATTGAAGCTTTTGAAACCTATTTATCCGCTTAACAATTACTTGCTCATCAATATTAATTGTTACATCTGAAACGGAAAGCATGTTTTTAGCTTTTGTTGGATACCTTTGTTGAAGGAATTCTTTTGTAACATATGAAACGTTCTCACCTTTACTCACAAAATACCGCATAGCAAGATACATGATTGGTGCTAACAACTTA
>TARA_B100000963_G_scaffold61465_1_pt1 | contig 10237 bp, 9 predicted proteins | sample TARA_B100000963 | Tara Oceans TARA_B100000963 (sample SAMEA2622097) | marine metagenome | biome: marine biome (ENVO:00000447); feature: surface water layer (ENVO:00002042); material: "saline water (ENVO:00002010), including plankton (ENVO:xxxxxxxx)" | depth 5 m | reverse complement strand
ATGAGTTGCCGGACTGCCAGTGGTTTCGGTCTCTGATCGAGGGTTCGGCGTTGCCTGTACAGCCGAGTTTGCAGATGCAGAGTGTGCGCTTTGGAGTATTCGGTTCGGGCCTGTACCGGTATGCGGTTCGTGCGCCGCCAGCAGAGCTTTGGGGTTGGCATTACCGTTAACAACATCTCCGGAGATCTCGGAGAGCAGGCCATTTAGTCCAGGCACTGAGTTTGTTCTCGGAGTTAATCCGAGGGTTGTAATGTTCGTAAACTCTGCGATTGAAAGGCGCTGACGCAGTGCCGAAATCAACGCGGCGTGGGGAATATCTGCTTTACGCGGGTGCCCATCCACGTCGAGGGAGACTTGGGGGTCGCTCGGCAGACCTTGGGTGATCCAACCGAGTGCCTGATCGAAAACTTGCTGTTCGGTGGCTGCACTATGCAGGGGGTCAAAACGACTGGTCTGTAGAAACGCACTTGCGATCACATGCAGCCAAGCGTCGACGATGCCTAAAATTCCATCGCCCTCAAACACGTTGTAACTGCCGACATGAATTTGACCCTGTTCCACGCGCAGCTCGCTAAGGTTGCTCTGATTCAGTCCGATATCGAATATGTGTTGGGTGTCGGTCCGAGTCTGTATTGCGTAGCCGAGAGCGCTGTCCACAAATCCTTGGATATTGAGTCCAGCTTCGTCGGCAATGCCCAGCAGTAACCCCAGTTGTTCATCTGAGTAATATGCTGGGGCGGCAATCACGAGGTCGTTTAGCGTGTGTTCGCTTTGTATCGATCTGAGGTGGTAGTAGATTAGGTCTGCATAATTCTGTGCCGGCCCGATTTTTCTTGGCAGCGTTTCGGTGCTCAGGCGCGATAGGTACTGAACATTAAACGTCTGCGGCTGGATGCGGCTCTGGGCTAATGCCTGATCACCGAAAACCAGTTGATCTGCTTGCGCGAAAGCCGCTGCGGCCTGCTGGTAGATGCATTGTCCCCGCGGGGTGTAGCAGCTGAGGTGCCAGTCGTTAAGTTCCAGAAGGTGGCTCATGATGCGTTGCGCGTGCGCAAGTGGCGGAGCAGTTGCTGGTCGCAATAGTGCTGGGTGTCTAACACCAAGCGCTCTTGGATGAGTTGCAGCTGATGCAGTAAAAACATCAGTAAAATACTGATCACCAGGGCGATGAATGTTGAGTTGAAAGCGACACCCAGGCTTGCAGTAACGCCGGCGATGTCGCCCTCTACGGCTTTGTAGGCCTGACCCAGCGCGTCGCCAATCCCTCGCACCGTGCCAATGAACCCGATGGATGGAATGGCCCACGCGATATATCGGATCATTGAAAGCTCGCTGTCCAAGCGCTCGTACTCTGACTCGCATACTGTCTTCACTGCCTCTGCTCCATCATGCACGTTTTCGGTCGACGCAAATCGATTTAGCGCGGCCATGAGTGCTCTAGGTAGCAGGGCTTGCTGGTCTTGTGGGTCCAACGCTTGTAGCGGTCGTGTATACGCTCTAGCGTCTTCGGGCAGGATATTTACGCCAGCCCCAACATCCATCAGCGACTGCTGATGCAGCGTTCGCTCCTTTAGGGTCGAGCGGGCTTTGTAGCCCATCATCGCGAAGGCCCAAAAAAATAATATGAAGCAGGACTCCTGCTCATAATCGCGCAGCACGACATACAGCGACCGTTCGTTATCTACCATCGCTCCTGCAGCAGCCTGCTCTGCGCGCAGCTCTAACACAGCGTCAGCGTTAGGGCGTATCACGGTGATATACACTAAGTGCACGAGAATGATAGAAATGAGCAATGCGCTCAGTTGATAGACCAATTCAAAGGGAAGTTGTTTTTTCATAGGCTGACTTAACGTGTGATCCTCAAGCGCAGTGTTGTTCGAGCGTGCTGCTAGATGTCCACTGGCAGCGGTGCTGCAAAGTCCTCGGATATTTGCTCTGTGGGTTTGAATATATCGGCTTCGCGTTTGCGCCGTTCTTTACTGCGTAACGTTGCGGGCTTTCCCGCTTTCGGTTTCGCGCTGGCTGCAGGCGATTTGCTTGATTGTTGCTTTTTGGCGGGTTCGTTCGGCGTGGGTTCGTCTCTTGGCTCCGCAGCCTGTGTTGTACCCAGAGCTGCAGTAGTGAAAAGGCCAATGCAAAGAAGCGAGGCTGAAAATGTTGATTGGCGTGACTGCATAGGGTGTTACTCCGCGTAGCGGGCGATTCTGAAGCCGAGGTCATCTCGGCCCTCGATACCATAGTCCCTAAATGATAGCCGTAATTCTGTGATGGTTCCGTGCATCCAGCTGGCGCCTTTGATGACTCGATACTCACCTTTTGGCGGACCGAGGTGATCTGTAACGTTAGTTTGTTTTGGAATTTCGTAGTGGTCGTGGACCCATTCGGCCACATTACCACCCATATCGTGCAGGCCGTGGCTGTTTGCTGCAAACGTACCAACCGGCGCGCTGACCCCATGGTTGTCGTTGTAACCGAAAATGGTGCGCCCAACCAGATTGCCGGCTGCGCGATCCGCATAGTTAGCGAAGCGTTCTGGCGGCGGTAAGGCTTCGCCCCAGGGGAATTTCAATTGTTTGCTCAGGGTTCTACCGACGTCGCTGCTGGCTTGGCGGCGAGCTGCCCAGGCCCATTCGGCCTCGCTAGGCAGGCGATAGCCGGTCGCTGACGGACTGGTGCCGATGACCTTGCCGAACTCAATGTCATAAAACGGAGTTAAGTCCTCTTGCCCGGAGAGCCAGTTGCAATAGCTTGCCGCCTCATCCCAAGACACGTTAACCACGGGTTGGTCGTCTTCGTTGAGGTCCTGATCTTGAAAATCGCCAGAGTCATGGCCGCTCGCGAAGGCGCGAAATTGAGCGTTCGTGACCTCGCGTTCGGCTAGATAAAAAAGTCGGTCGAAGTCCGCTAGACGCATCGTTTCGTTGGCTCGTCTGCCCGGTTCGCGGCGCGAGGCGCCCATGGCGACCGTATCGGCATTGAACAGTCTGAGGGTGTGCCCTTGGGTGTTGGAAATTATCGGTACCAGAGCGGCCAGTCGGGCTTCCTCCAGTGTTAGCAGCTGTACTTTGAGTTCTTGCACCAGACCAACGCGCGGATTCAGCACAGTATCGAATCCTGCATAACCCGGCATTGTTATAGAAATTTGTTGCGGCTCGATCGGCAGTTGAAGGTTCCGCTGGCCAGGGTTAATGAGCCGACCGTTGACGGACACCTGTGCGTCCTTGGGCCGGGTCTCTATGCGTACCTCGCCGAGCATGCGGGTCAGTTGCAATGGTAGGTCTCTGGTTTCGCCGGATTTCAGCGTAAGCGATCGAGTCGCAGGTGCATAACCCGGGTATACCAGCTGCACGGTTTGTGTGATTTTGGATTTTAGATCGACTTGCAGAGGCGTTTGACCCAAATACACCCCGTTTACCGTCAGTGCTGCGTTGCTCGGTGTGCTGGATACACGCAGCTGGGCATCGGCGCGGATGAGCGTGCCTGCATCTATTTCTTGGGGTTCGCCGGCTATCGCCAATATTCGTTGCTCAAATGCTTTAAAGCCGGTTTTCTGTAATCGAATTCGACGCTCGCCTTGCATGATTTCCACCGATGCCGGGGTTTTTTGCCCTGTATTTCTATCATCAATCCATATTTCGGCGTCGATGGGCTCGCTTGACAGCCGAACATCGGCCCAGGCCGGCGCAAGCGCGACCGCCACGCGTTGCACGACGCCTTTACCCTGAACATCGATCGTAAGCGACCGCGGCAAGTAATTTGGATGTGTAATTTGCAGCTGCCGTGTCCCGGCCTCGACGCCGAACTTGGCGGTGCCGTCGTAAGACAGCTCTACCACCGTGTCGTCGATAGAAATACTCGCGTTGGGCGGCAACTCGGTCAGTTCCAAAATGCCTGGCGTCGGTACAAAAGAGTATTCAGCGCTTTGATTTGCAGCACTTGAAACCATCAGCGATTGTTGCATCGGTTTGTAATCTTTAGCGCTCGCTGTGATGGTGTAAGTGCCTTCGCGCATGAGAAAAACGCGACCTAGCTTGAGGTGTATGCCGCCCTCTATGGATATTACTTCGGCGTCGGGTGCAAAGGTGATGACCACACTTTTGGCGGTAAATAAAAACCACAGAGCAGCGGTGGTGATCAGCAGCACAGCGCCTAAAGCCTGCTGCCAGAGCGGCAACACTTTTTGGTTTGACCGGGTATTGCTGGGACGGTAGCCAACACGTTGAATGAGCTCTGGTTGTTTTGTTTCCGTCATAATTAACGCAACGGATCAGTGCATAAAACTTCAATCGGACTCATATCGGGCAAGACGGTAATGTTGGTGTATATGTCTCTGCAACCAATTTTGCTGCCGCGCAGGGTGTAGTTGCCCGGTCGTAGAGTCAGGGTGCGCTGCTCAAAGCGCCCAAGATTTCCAACGTTAGATAGATTGACCTCAATAGTGTTGTCAGATACGAAGGAAACGGCTACGGGCTCGCGATATTGTGCCAACAAACTCGCCACCTGAGTGATGGCCTCGGCAAAATCGGACGGCTTGGAGCCGAGCGACTCAGCAGTCAAGAGCGCGCGTTCTGCGTCGTTGTATAGGCGCGGGTCAGAGAGGCGTTGTGGCTGTGCCAAGACGGCGTTAATCAGCGCGCTGATGCGTTTGTGCTCCTGCGCGTCGGCGACGCCGGAACGGCCTACCTGCAGGTTCGGATCTAGATCAAGTATGCGTTGATAGGCGCTCATGGCTCGATCCCAGGCACCGTCTTGCATGGCCTTGAGCGCTTCTGTTTCGGCGCTGCGAATGAGCGCGACATCATTGAGTTGAGCGACCTGCTCTAGGCCGCCCAAGGCCGCTGAGTCACCCGGAAGTTTCGCCAAGACCCTTTTAAAGGCGGTTCGCGCGCGAGCAAAATCGCTGGCGTCGAGCGCGCTAAAACCTTCGCTCAGCCAGCTGCGTATTTGTTGTGCCTGCTTGCCAGCTGTGGCCGCCGCGATGCGTTCCTCGAGAGAAGCTGTAAGAGGATCTAGATCAGCAATTTTACTGTAGCTCGAAAGCGCCTCTTCGTATTGCTCCCTCAGTCCTAGATTCAGCCCTTGCCGGAGCAGCAAGGTGACTTCAGGAAGGGTGTCGATTCGCCTCTGTAGCGGCTCAATTCTAGCGTCTGATTGGGCGACGTTGCGCGCCTGATCCAAAGCGCTCATAGCCAGCGTCATATCTAAATCGTCAATGGCCGCGATCGTAGCTTCGAGGGCTCTTGTGATTGTTGCCTCGCCCCGTTGAATCGTCTGCTCAATTTGATCGGCCGCTCTTTGATAGTTTGCAAGAGCCTGAAAATAGTCTTGTGCTTGGAAGTATTCGTCGCCGAGAAGGGCGGCGTCTGTCGCCGCGACCATAGCCTCTGCGGCCCAGCCCCCTAGGCTAAAGTTTTGCTCCAGTTGCAGTTGTCGCTCAACAAATCGCCCGAGTTCATCCCGCGCCGCTTGCTGCGCCTGCTCGAGGGTGAGTTGGGCAAAGGGCGCGGCAGTGTCAGCCGACGATGCGTTGCGCACCGGTGAAGTGCTGGGCGTCTGGGGATCGCTCGATATTTGGACGCTGGGTTCGAATTGATATCGGCTTGCCAACAGCGACGCCACCGCCAGTAAAGAAAAAATGCAAACTGCCGCAATAACGGCGGGTTTGTTGGCTGCGAGCGTGGACTGCCATCCGCGTTGAGCATCGACCGCGCTCAAGTGCGACAGGGCAGGGCGGATGGTCGTAATAGGTCGCTGGAGGTCTTGCATCAGCTTGCGGGGGCGGGCGGTTGTATTAATTCATCCGCATCCACTCCAAACTCTTCGAGGTAGAGCCGGCGCAGGATGTTCCGTAACTCCGCGTATTGCTGTTCAACAGAGCCGGTGAGTCGCAGAGTTTCGTTGTCCAGTTGGATGGTTGTAGGCACAAGCTCCGCTTCGGTATCGGCACCGATTTCGCGCAGTCGGTCCGCGAGTTGGGCAGACTGTTGTTTTTTGTTCAAGCCGCGAATGATTAAGGTGGCTCCAGCACCAACACTCGCGACACCGCTGGCATCGACGTATGGGTTTTCGCTCGAATATACACCGCCGATGCCCGCTGCGATGGCCAGACTGCCGCCGATAATTTGCGCGCGCGACTGGGCTTGCAGCTCTTTAAACTCGATGGCGTCGGCGTAGGTCGCGCGGCGCCAACTGTCGTAGACGGGTAGCATCTGTTGCGCGTAGTTGGCATAGAATTCGTCCAGCGTATCGATAAATAGATACTCCCGCTCGCGTATTTCGCGCACCCGCTGCAGCATAGGATCGTTCTCAGCGGGCAGGCGTTGAAGCTGATAAAGGCCGTTCTCATCCTGCAGTAAGTAATCTGAGAACGCGTCTGCCGCGAAGGATTGAGCAAATTTCATTTCGGCAGTTTGACGAATCACGTCGATACCGCGCGCTCCTAGGTTTTCGCGGTAACTGAGCATGTCGTTGGCGAGATCTTTGTAAAAGCTGTGAAAGGCGTCGATGGAAGTTGGCGACTTATCCAAGTAGACGTATTTGCTCGCCAGACTTGTATAGCGTTTGCTAAACCAGTTGTTGCCAGTGGCATCTGTAACGCTTATATCGACAACCAGTTTCTCGCCGTCGGATTCGATAATTTTGCCCTGTACCGTCAGGTCCACGGCGTCACTCCGCCGTGGTACCACGCGTACCGCGCCCCAGTTACCCGTCGATTGCAGCATATTCTTGGCGACAAATGGCATGTAGCGGGCCTCTGCAAGCCGAATCTCTGGTTGAATGAGCTGGTCTATTTGGGTGTCGTAATCCTCCGGCACATTGGGATCGAAAAGAGCAACGCCGACATCCAGCAATTCCTCTTCAGTCATAATTTCGCTGCTTTGGCGTGGCGGCGTTAAGTCCACAGTCCGCACGGTCTGGGTGACACATCCTGTGAGCAGAACTAGAGCAGCTGTACCGATCAATCGCATCTAAATCAGCCTTTTTTATAGCGACGATATTCGTCCCAGAGTTTCTCTTTTAACACCGGGTCCGCCTCTTGCATCGCGGCCTCGCGCAGTTGGCGCGCAATAATGTCGTCGTCTTTTGCGTCGGGCAGATCGGTTGCAACGCTATCGTCGCCGCGTTTCGGCGGCGGGGGTCGATTGCTCGCGCGGCCGCGAGCAGTTTGTGCGGTACTGGGTGAAGCGACGGTGGGGCTGTTTTGATTGGTTTCGCGACCACCGACTGCTTGCGGCTGATTTTCCATGTCCGCGCCAGTTTTCGCGGCCTCGTTTTCGCGCAGTACCGCGCGCTCGGCAAGGATGTCGCCATCGAGTCCCTCCAGGGCCTCCGTTAGCGCCAAATCTGCCTCGCTGTCGTTGCTTGTTCCCGAGGTTTTTTCTGCGTCTGTTGCTGCGCCTGAGCGTTCACTGCCGCTGTTGTCGGGAACGGTTTGGTTGCTGGTCTGCCATTCGCCCTGAGTCTCGTTGGTGCCGCGCGGTTCGCCCTCCAGCCAGCCTCCGGCGGCATTACCAGAGTTGTCTTCTGCTCCGCTGCCTGTATCACCGGATCGATCTGCAGGTCCCTGAGAGGACGTTTGTGTCGAGTCGGCTGAACCGCGTGTCGAAGACGCGCTCGGTGGCGACGGCATTCCAGGGGTGCTGGGCAGCGGTAACCCCGCGGAAGGCAGACCAGCGGGCGAGGGGCTCGGCATAGGGCTCGAGGGGCCGCCGGAGGGAATGCTTGGGCTAGAGGGACTTGGTAGCGAGCTCGAGGGTGCGCCGGAGGAACTGCTGGGGGTTTGGGGTGACGGCATTTGCGGCTGTGGAAATGGCGTGATCGGTGCACAAGCGCTCAGCGCTAACAGACAACATGTGGTTAAGGGCAATTTATGCACGACCATATCTCCTCAGGGGGTTCGATCTTAATCCGATTCTGACGCGCTGGTTGTTATGGCTTCGCTCTCCGTATCGGTCAGATCCGGATAGTGAGCAAACTCGTAGCGATAGCTAAAGGCTTCGGTTATACATGGGCCGTCATCGTTAAGTGCAGGGCGAAAGATCGCATCGCGCAGGTTTCGTCTAACCTGAAAATCCATCAAGCCGTCTGGATTCGACGCAATGGTTTCCAGTTTCCGAATCCTGCCGGTCGGCATGACGTCAAACTGGACTTCTACCGCGCCGTTCGCCGGCAGCCGCCGATGGTCATCCGGCCTGCGAGGGTCTTTAGGTTTTGGAAAGTACAGTAGTTTTGGCTGCGCGAAGGTTATCTCGCTACTCGTAATGCCGCTGATTTCAGCGAAAAGATGTTTGTACAACGTCCTTGCTTCGCGAATATGCCCAAACATTTGGTGCCAATCTGCGAGGTCGAGTGTCGCGACGTGCAAGGCCAGAGCCAGAGCTGCATAGTCCTCATCAGCGAGTTCTGGATCCAGTAGCGCGTCGTCCAAAGATTGCTGCCGAATGCTTACGATCGCTTGCAATGCGCGTTCTCCGGCGGGGAAGTTACTGATAGAGATGTATTCTCCCGACATATCCAGATCGCGTAGGCCGCTTTGCAGTCGCGAGTCGTATTGGCTTTCGCTGTAATACGGTGGGAAGCGCTCGGTTAAGTAAGTTTTAGCCACGCCCTGTAAATACGGGATGGCCGCTTCGCTGGTGCGGCTGTCTTGAGCCTCAAGCGCGTCAAGCGCCTGATTAAACAGTACCCGAGCACCGAGAAAGTTATATGAGCGTTGATAGAATTCGGCCAGGCGCTCGATCGCCGGTAACAGCTCGAGAGAGGTTTTTGCGTAGTTGCGTTGGAGCACTTCAAATGCGTATTCCTCGCGCTGGCGCGCCAATAGAAGATTGCCAGTGGTGGTATGAAGGGTTGCTTGCCGATAGACAATGTCAACCTGCTCAGCAGCAAAAAGGCCACGGTTACTGCGACTCAGATGCAGTGCGTGTGCGTAAAACTCCGCTGCCAGATCTGTCTGGTCGAGCGTCATATGCGCATCTCCTAACAGCGTCAGCGGCTGCACCAAGGCATAGGCATAGCGACCTTGATCTCTTTCGATGTCGCTTATTATTTGCTCTAGAGAGATCCGTGCCTGATCCGCCTCAGCATTTTGTATTTGCACAGAAAGGTAGTCAAAATCTGCGCTGTCGGCGGCTTTAGCGCCGAATACGACTGATGCTAACGCCACCGCGAGCACGCCAGTCATACGTCCAAGCCAGCGGCGGTTGGACCTGCAGGGTGCTGTTAAACAAGGATTGATCGCGCGCATTTAAATCAGGCAAATGAATAGTGAACAGAGTCTACGACGATAGCACCGCAGGAGTGAAAAATTTGCGACAAATTATTGCTCGGTCATGTGCAAAATCGCGACAACTGTGGGAATTAGGCGTCATCTCAATTATTATTCGATGTTATTGAATTATATATAAAAAATTTTGACTATAGAGGCGCAAGAAGAGTTGGATGCCCGCGGTCTGCACTGTCCAGAACCGCTGCTGCTGGTGCGCAACAGAGTGCGTAAGATGAGCGGTGGTGGAATATTGCATGTCCGCGCCACAGACCCCTCTACCGAGAGAGACCTTGCCCAGTTTTGTCAATTTCTTGGGCACGTTATGCTGCAATGCTCAGAGTCCCAGGGCGTGTATGAGTTTTGGATCCAAAAGTCCGCATCATGAACGCGGCGCAAATTGTTCGGGTGTTTGACCAGTGTTTTGTGCAGAGTCATGCAACACGGCTGCGCGGTGGTGGCGTTGAGCCTCTGTATTTACCCGGCACTGAAACCGAGTTGGCGCAGCTGATATTTCGTGCTGACTATGCGGCCTCTGCCCTACATGAAATTGCCCACTGGTGTTTGGCTGGCTACGAGCGCCGGTTGCAAACCGATTTTGGATATCGCTATATCCAACCGCCTCGTTCCGTGCCAGAGCAGGCGCGCTTCTACCGGTTGGAATTGCGCAGCCAATCTCTGGAATGGCACTTCTCCCAAGCGGCTGGAGTGGCGTTCAATGTCAGTACAGATAACTTCGCCGATGATGGCAATGTTGCTGCAGATATTTTAAGTCTGGAAAAAACGTTCTCGAAACAGTTATCCCAGCAACATGAGCACACCCGTAACTGGTTGCGCACGGATGGCGGTCGCCGTGCAGAGACCTTTATTTCAGCGCTGGGTCAAGCGCGTGGATAAGGTGGATTGCATCGTCATTGGAGCCGGTGTTGTCGGTTTGGCGGTTGCCGCCGCGTTGGCGAAAAATGGCCGAGA
>TARA_B100000963_G_scaffold351380_1_pt1 | contig 10240 bp, 8 predicted proteins | sample TARA_B100000963 | Tara Oceans TARA_B100000963 (sample SAMEA2622097) | marine metagenome | biome: marine biome (ENVO:00000447); feature: surface water layer (ENVO:00002042); material: "saline water (ENVO:00002010), including plankton (ENVO:xxxxxxxx)" | depth 5 m | reverse complement strand
CCGGTAAATTACCGCTTCTATCTATTTTAGCGAATTCAGTAGTATATTGACCATTGGTATAAGAAGGATGTTGTATTCTTAAAAATTTAGCACCTGTAGTAGCTGGTATTGCTGCTGTATCAGCACTAGTATTCTGATCTGATGCTCCAGGACTAGTTATTATTGTACCAGCAATGGTTGTAGTTGTACCATCAGTAGTTCCATCTAATGATAAAGCATTTAATACATTACCACTTGTAGATTTAACGTTTAAGTTTAATTTAGTTCTTGTAGCACTAGTAGTTGTTCTATGTTCTATACCACCCCAATCTTGATGTGATCCATTAAAATCTACTTTATAATTAATATAATGTAATAAAGTATTGGCTCCTGGATTATTACCATCGTAAAGCATATTAATTGTTGGGGAACCATTTTGTTTTGTTAAATCAAAATCTCCGCCATTAATTAAAACATCACCTGCAAAAGTTGATAAAGAAGTACCTATTCTAAATTTTTCTGTTCCGCCAATTTGGTAAACTTGATCTGATGTAGAGTTAACAACTAATGCTCCACCTACGGAAGTAAAAGCAATATTACTAGAGTTATCAGTATCTGTTAAATTTAAAGCAGGAGATGCATTTGATACTGTTATATTTCCTACAAAAGTTGCAGAGTTATCTGCGTTTAAAGTAAGTGCAGTATCTATAGTACCAGCATTACTTGTTCTAAATTTTAAATTACTTGTGTTGTTTGCGCCGTTAGTTTCTGTAACAATAGCTGATAAAGTGCTGTCAGCGTTGTTACCAAAAAATATAGTACCTATTGTGTCTGTAGTATTATTATTAGCGTGTTTTAAATATATTTCTGCCCCGTTCGCAGCTGATCCATCGCTTGTAATATTTAACTTACCGCTAGTTGTTGCGATGTCCCCTGCAAAAGTTGCATCATGTGAAGTATCTAAAAATAAAGTTGCAGTTGAACCGTTATTGGTACTAAACTTCATATCTATAGCATTAGCAAAAAAGTTTAAATCACCACCAGTTCTTTGTATTGATGAATTATTAGATAAAAGTAAAAAACACTCACTAGAACCATTAGATCGAAGAGTTATAGGTGCTCCATTTGCTCCATCTTGTACTTTTAAAGTAGTATCAGCTGCTGATCCTGATATTAATACGTTACCTCCATGTATGTGTAGCTTCTCTGCAGGAGTACTTGTGCCTATACCTATCTTAGCGTCAGAGCGCACATCCATAATAGGAACACCTGAAATATCTCCAACTGAGAATAATGAACCAGAGAGACTATCTGTTACAGAAAATAATTGTCCTTGAGAACCACGGACGTCTAAAATTGCAGAACCTGATCCATGAACAATCAGGCCTTTTTTTACTTTGAATTCGTTTGCCATAATTTATCCTTTTTTCATTATCCAAAAGGGTCTTATATAAATAGAGGATTAAATATTAAATCTTCCTCTTAATGCTGTAAAGTTTTGTTCTATTTCTCCATCTGTTAAAACTCTATTATATACTCTAGTAATAGGTAATTGACCGTTTAAAACTCTAGAGGTGGTACCATTTCCACCAAATTTGAGAGAAGTATTATTAGTACTACAGTTAGCTGAAGAAGAAAAATTTCTTTCGAATAGACCTTCACCATTAACATATATTTTTCCAAACTGACCGTCATAAGTACAAACTATATGAGCATACTTATTTGCTGTGAATGCAGTACCTATAGCTGTCTGACGTAAAGTTCCACCTGTAACTGTTATATTCATAGCGATAGTAAATGGAGAAGTTTGTGATATATGTATTAAATAGTTAGATTTATCGATCAGCCTAGGAAAAGGATTACTTTGAGAAGATTCAGCTTTGACTATAAACTCAAAACTCATAGCTGATGTTAAATCTAAAGCACTACTATCAGCTACTTCTAAATAGTCATCAGTTCCATCGAAATCTATTAAACTATCTCCTGCAAAAGATATATTAGTTGCATCTATAGTATGATTTCCTGTTAAATCTAATAAAGAATTAGTAAAAGTTCTTTCAGCTCCATAAGTTAAATGTTGTGGAAACTGACTTGGAGTTTGTAAACTACCACTATCTGTACCTGGAGTTCTTATAATTTGAATAGCAGATACTAATATTTCATTACCTATCGTGTTAGGGGCAAAATTTAAATCAAAAAAATCGTAAGGATACTGATTGTTAATTCCTAAACTATCATTACATACTAATTTATGCCAATCAGTTAAGTTTTCAACATTAGATTTACCAACTGTACCTCTATCTCCTATATCGATATTAGCTGAAGTGTTAGATAAAGTATTATTAGTAGGTCTAACATATAACGAATAGATAAATTTATTATTACCTGCAGGAGTATACGAATTAGTTCTATCGGAAAGTATATCTGTATTCTGTGCATTTCCAGTACCTGCAAATCCTCCTCCATAGTATAAACCTCCATCTCTAATTAAAATACCTGCATTGTCAGCGTTGCAAGTTAATTTATATATTGCCTCTCCAGGTATTGGCGGTTCTATATCTCCTGAGTAAGTAGCTACGCTTGCTCTAGCTTTAGTAGGCCAGCTAGTCATTACTCTTGCTATATTTTTAGCAGGTACTCCGTTATTATATAAGTAAGTATTATCTAAACTTTGAGAAATCATAGGAAATCCAGTATCGTAACCAAATACTAGTCCTTCACCAATCATATTAGGTCCTATGCTACTTCCCATATAGGTTAAATTTAAATAGAGTTATCTTCACTAACTCTAGACCAATCTGGAGTTGTTAATAGCTCTAAAATTTCAGCATGATTATATTCTTTATATTCAGACTTATAAAATGATGGTCTACCATAAATTCCTGCTTCTATAGAACTAGTTACTTCATTACCTTCAACGTCTATATGAGTTTCAGTAAAAGATTCAGTTACTTCGGTAATTTCGTATTTTACAAAAGTTTCAGATTCATCTACTGATAATCTTAAATTTTCTGCGTTATTTTGAATTACTTCGTTAAAATTAATAGAACCGGTAATTGCTGTTGGTATAACTAACCATCTTCTGTTTTGAAATCTACTCATGATTTATTTTATTATAAATATTAAATATTAAATCTTTTTTTATAGGCATTAAAATTTTGTAGTACATCATCAGCTGTTAATAAACTTTGATGCCAGTTACAAACAGGAATTTGTCCATTGAAATAATGCATACCTCCGCTTTTTGAATTCCATCCTATATTGAAACGATTCATTCCTGAGGAGTAATCCATAATTGTAGCAGATCCAAATGTTGCTACTAAACTACCATTTACATATAATCTAGGTTTATCATCACTAGCGTCAAATGTTCCTACTACGTGGTAATATTGCCCTACTACAATATCGTCTGTTGGGTCAGATAAGAAATGATAAACAGAAGTATCAAACCATACAAATTGGAATCTTTTATTAAATATTCTAATTCCACCGTTACAGTAATGAGAACAACCATCTCCTGCTTTATGGCCCCATACACCGTAAGTAGTATTAGTAGCGGCTACATCTGTTTTGACTATACACTCCCAAGATCTTGAAGTAGTGTTGTCATCAGGATTTAAAGTACCATTCCATCCTCCTTCTATTTTATCATCTGTGCCGTCAAATTCCCAAGTAGGACCAAATCTGTTTAAGCTTAAAGAACTTGTAAAACTGTTTGTGAATACGGGCTGTATTTGAGGCATACTAGTTCGATTATGTATAACATTAACACCATCCATTCTTGCTTGGCTTTCAGCAAAAGCAGTAGGAGTATCTACAAATCTAGAAGTTCCTACAGGAAAAGAGGTATGTTCAGAAATATTAAAATTAGTTAAAACTCCTTCACCTTGGGTAGCCCTATCCATATAAATGTAGAATTGTGATATAGAACTTGGAGTTTTAGATGAATTTAGTACTCCTACTAATCCTACTTTATTCCATGAACCAACAAAAGAACTATCATTATTCCAATTATCATTAGAACTATTTCCATTACTAGTAGGAAAAGCATTAGTTGTATTCCAAAAATGATTTTCAGCTGAACCATCTGTATAGTTCACTTTTACATAACCTCTCAAACCAGTACCTGTGTTGCTATGTCTTTGATAAGGAGTGATTAAATACCAGTCAAAACTAAATTGTAAATGAGTAGTATCGCTTGATAAAGAGTTTAAAGTTAAACCTGAATGATTATAACCTGCGTTATTATTATAGGTTGAACTATCGGATTGGGCAGGGTTTGTTACTAAATTACGTCTGAATACTCCGTCATCACTTTTAAATCCTAAATAAGTTTGTTGAGTTAAAACTTCACCTCCAGATCCAAAAAAAGCTGGACCTCCAGATTTAATAATATTGTTGGTAGGCATTCCTCGGTTCTGACGATGATATTCACTACTAGCAGATACAGCAGGATACATTAAATCTAATCCCCACGCATGATTATATGTAGTTGTGTGAGCACCTAATACTTGTCCAGTAAGTTCGTCGTTTGAATTAGATTTAAGATTCGGTCCTATATTCATAATGAGTATCTTTTTCTAATAGCGTTAAAATTTTGCATAAGTTCATCGGCAGTTAAAACTCTATCGTATATTTTAAATGGCCCTCTTTCTCCATCATGATACCATCCGTAAAGAGTTCCTAATTGAGCGCCTCCTCCATCATAAATAGCTTCTCCTGAAACTGCTGACATACTTCCGGAAGCTTGTAAAGTTCCGTTAATGTATCCGAAAAACATATCTCCATCTCTATCCCAAACTGTCGCTCTACATTGCCATTTATTCAAAGCAGATAAATTAGAATCTACTGTATATGTTGTTTGATATTCATAACCACCTCCTGAGTTAGTAGATGCTCCGGGTTTCATACCAGTTATTCCCATACCATTACCGTGATTTAAATCAAAACCAGTATTTCCGCTTGCATAGGCAGCTCCTGAAAATACATATCCTGCAGGAGTATTAGGATAAGGTATTGCTGATATCAGTATCCATTCTTCTATAGTCCAACCATTAGTAGTTTGAGTCATTATATTATTAAGTCTTGTAGTATGAGGTATGTTTAAATTTAATCTGTTTCTATCTACGTATATTCCAGTTGAGTGACCGCTAGGTTTAGCTTTCCAAACGGGCGTAGATCCGCTTATACTGCTAGTAACAAATGTAAATTCTCCTAATGAACCACTTCCTTCATTAACAGGATCAGGTGTTGTATTTTCTGAGGTTATCAAACTGAAAATTGCAGTTTCATTATTGCCTTCATTAGGTAAATATGATTTTACATTGGCAGGGTCCCAGCAATATTTTAAACCGTCTAATACTATATTTGATGAACCTTGTACTCCCATTATATATCGAATCTTTCTTGTATTGAATTAAAATTATTTAATATTTCTTGATCTGTTAACGATCTGTTGTAATATCTAAATATGTAAATGTATCCGTTAAAAAAATTAAACCAGTTTCTTCCTATAGCATTGACCGGTCCTCCATTAGTTGTAAAACTATTAAACCCACTAGCACTGTCTTTTACTCCATTAACATACATATCCATAGTACCGGTTGCATTTGTAGGGCCTGCTTTATTAACCCATACTAACTGGTATTTTCTGTTTAAGTCTACAGTAGTAGATGAACCGTTGTGAGGTTGCCAAGAACCATCATAATTTCTATAATGAATTCTATTATTATCTACTCCAAAAGCATTAGTTACTGGTCCTCCAGAACTGTTTGATAGTATATTATATCCATATGAATGAGCTTCTATCACTGCTTCAATTGTCCAATTTCCATTCCCTAAAGTAATAGTATCAATAGCTATAGTATCATCTGAACCGTCGAATTCCATATGACCGGTATCATCAAAAGTAACATTAGTTAAATTTAAAGTTTGACTACCAGTTATTTGCAATAATGATTCTCCGTTAGCAGATCTAGTTCCTGAAGTAAATGGGGTAGCATGATCTTTAGCTTCTATTTGATAATTTTTAAAGTATATAGTATCTGATAATGAAGCTCTATTGAGAGTATTATGAGCTAAAAATATAGCCATAACTTGTGATGAACTATTAGTATACGTCATTGCTTTTTGATAACCTGTATCTGTTACGTTAGTTCCCATATTACCGTTACTTCCATCTAATTTCCAATAATAACCGTTATTAGTAGTTGAACCAGTATTATGAGCTAATCCATTAAAATCATACTCTATAGAAAAAGTATTAGTAGTATTATTTTGTGTAATATATGGAAATTGAGCTAATCTATGATTTGTTCCTTGGGTAGTTACAGTAATTTTTTTCCAACCAGGACCTTTTTCAGATGATGCATCTGCTATAGTTGCGGCATTTCCTTGTGAAGTTCCGTGAGCTACTAAAGTTCTTTTGGTATCGGTATCAGCTATATTTGTAGTAGGTCCTCCGTTATTGAATCTATAAGTATCAAATACAGTTCTAGTAGTAGTGAATCCTGTATCGAATCCAAAAACTAAATTATCCGTAGTTGTAGACGGTCCTTTCTTAATACCCATAGTTTTTATTATAAATATTATTTATATCTTGACTCAGTAGCGTCAAACATTTCTCTTATTTCAGTAGCTTCTAAAACTCTATCCCAAACCCATACTTGTCCTAACTTACCAAAATGATAGTAACCTTGGGAATGGTATTCACTACCATACGCAGTATTACTGTTTTCAGTTATAGTGCCGGTTATATTAACATTGGTTTTAGTAGTTTTATGAACTCCATCTTCGTATAAAGAAATATGTCCTGTGTTAGCTCTACGGGTGCAACATATTAAATAAAATTCATCATCCCCTGTTATATCATGACCTGATCCTGCTAAAAAATCACTAGTACCGCTATTACCTATCCATGCTGACCATTGACCGTGGTATCTACTCATTAATTTTAAACCGTATCTATAATCACGAGAAGTACAAAATAATGTTTGATGTGGATTTGAAGTACTTCCTTGCTGTACCCATCCCATAATAGTAATATCGTCTAAACCTCTTGTAGCATTAGTAGTACCGTAATGATACTGTTCTCCATTAGCATCAAAAGTAACTGTTTTTACTCCATCAGTTGAAGTACCAGGAGATCCTGCAGTAGTTACAGCAGTATTATTAACTATATCGTTCATATAGGTTACAGCGTGAGATGCTGGATCTACAGCAAAAACTAAGTTTTCAGTAATTATTTTTGGTCCAAAAAACATTAATATCTTCCTTTTATCGATTCATAATTAAATAGAACTTCTTCATCGGTTAAAACTCTATTATAAATTCTTGCAACAAAATAAGTACCTTGAAAATTCATAGATGTATTACTTCCTGAACCTCCATGAGCTGGTACGTTTAAATTTTCTGTAGTTCCAGGTCTAGGTTCAATAATATTCCCAGATAATGAACTACTGCCTAAAAGTACTCCATTTTGATATGCTTTTACAGTATTATTTACTCCATTACTATCGCCTCCATCTACCGTGATTACACAATCGTAAATACTACCAGAAGTAAAAGTAGCGTTAAAATCTCTAAATATTAAACTTTCAGTTCCAGATCTTTTACAGAAAGTTAACTGGGATGAATTAAATTGCATTAAATAATTTAAAGTACTAAAAGGTCCTTTAGACATTACTACATTTTCTAAACCAAAATAATCATCATCTGCAAAACCTGCAGGACTAAAAACTGCTTCTAAAGAAAAACTACCAGTAAAAAAAGATAAATGAGAAGTAGTTGGAATACTAGAGAACCTAGTAAATGTTACAGCGGTTGCTGAAGTTCTATTTATTCCTCCTCCACCTTGGGTAATAAATTGATCTCCTGAGGTATTTCCTAAAGAATTTATAGTACCTGAAGGTAATACTGATTCACCTTGTACTGTCATTAAACTTTTTACTGCACTACCGCTACCAGGGTAAGATTTAACGTTAGCATAATCCATACAGAATACTAACCCGTTAGTTGATATATTAGGACCTCTTGAAAATGACATAACTTAAATTTTTATATTTCTACTATTTGATATAATCTTCCGGTAGAATCGGCATTTTCTAATTCTAATTTTTTAGTTTCAGCTTCTGCTTTTGTATCATAGGAAAATATACTATCATTATCGTCTAGTTTATATACCCAAACTTTTCTTTGAGCCCAAGAAGGATCAGATGATTTAGCTGCTTGAAGTTGTTTTAAAATTTTAAATGCCATAATTAAACTTTAATTGCTCTTACAAAAGCCTTAACATCCCAGTCATTTGAGAGAGTAACTGCTTGGAATACCATATCGCTACCACTTTTAACTACTTGTAATTTAACGTCAGTTGTATCTCCTAAATCAATAGTAGAGACTTCATTAAAAGTTATATTAGTTCCATCATGAGCTGCAGTAACTGTACCTGCTCTAATATTAGTTCCTTTTTTGATTACAAAATCAAAGAATGCTGCTTGATAAGTAGCTATTGGTAGAGATTTAACATTCCCAGTGGTAGTATCAATATTAGTACTTTCTCCATAAGTTACTACTGATTTTAAACCTACTTGCAATATATCTGCATTGCTATCACCTACTGTTAACTGACCTGCGGTTGATACATTAGTTGAGAAACTTGCTTCACCATTATCAGCAATCGACAATCCTGATACACCATCGTCTGCTGTAAGCATTGTACCGTTACTATTAAGTGCAGAAAACTTTCTAGATGCTATTACATGGCTATTGCTAGTAGTAACTATATTACCTGATGCAGTTAAAGGACCAGTTTTAAGACCTCTAAAGTCAGATAAAGCAACATTTCCAGTGGCTGAAGGAGTAGCAGTAGTTAAACCTAATACAAATACATCATCGCTTTCATCCCATAGTATAGCTGCGTTATCACCTGTACTGCCTCTTTCTATTATAATACCTGAATCATTTGCGTTAGATGAGGCGCCTCTATTTAAGCCTATAATATTATCTGATACATCTAAATTAGTTTGATTAACAGTTTCTGTAGTTCCATTGACTTGTAAATCTCCTGGGATAATTACTTTACCAGTTCCTCTAACTATTTCTATTGCAGTATTACCGCTAATATTATTATTATGGTTTCTAATTAATAAGTTATTAGAACTATTACCGTCAGTAGTAAATGAAAAACCAAAGCTCATATCAGCATTCGAATTAGTAGTATTTTCTACTAGTTCTAATCTCGAAACATTGTTTCCAGTTCCGTTACCAGGTCCTCCTACTCTCAAAGTAGCAGCAGATCCATTTGAGTTTGCACCAGCAATATGTAGTTTAGTTTGAGGATCAGTTGTTCCTATACCAACGTTACCTGAAGAATCAATACGCATTCTTTCATTATCACCGTTTGTTTTAACCTGTAATTCACCTCCACTTCTTACAGAGTAAACAAATGCTTCTCTCCAGTGTTTATCAGTTCTACCTAAATCTTCATTAATATTGTTAAATGGACTAACACCTCCTTCGAATAATAATTGAGTTCCAGATACCGTTATTCCTAGCTTGTTAGCACCTCTTGCTAAAGTAATATGATCATTAAAGGCAGAAGAACTAATATGTAGTTTAGTATCCATAGTACTTGTTCCTATACCTACCCCAGTAGAATTAATACGCATTTTTTCAGTTCCACTAATATCAAATGCTTGGTAATTAAAAGTTCTAGTTAATAGAGGTTTTGAAGTCCAAGTTTCAATTAAACCAATAGCATTACTAGTATCATACGATATAGTTAGTCCTGCTTCACTAGTATGTGAAGTGTCCCTATTTGTAGCTTTTATAGAACCAGCGACTTCTACTTTTGCTAAAGGAGTTGTTTCTCCAATTCCTACATTACCAGTTGAAGTAATACGCATTCTTTCTCCATAAGAGCCGCCTCCTAAAGTACCAAAGAATAAAGCTGTATCTTCAGATGAACTTGTTCTATCTTCATATATTGCTCCAATCTTAGAATGGCTTCCTCCTGATGCACCGTTATGAGCAAAAGTAATAGCAGATCCGTTATTAGCAGTAGTATTAGAATTAGCAATAATAATACCCTCCATATTAGCTTGAGTAGTAGTAGCATTTCCAAACTCTACTGCTAAAGAAGTCCAAGGAGAAGTTTCTCCAATACCTAACTTACCTGTTGAGGTTAAGAACATTCTATTACTACCTCCGGCTAAGAAAGTTATACTACCGTCATTAACAGCTTTTATACCTTGATTACTATTAC
>TARA_B100000963_G_scaffold286189_1_pt1 | contig 10242 bp, 7 predicted proteins | sample TARA_B100000963 | Tara Oceans TARA_B100000963 (sample SAMEA2622097) | marine metagenome | biome: marine biome (ENVO:00000447); feature: surface water layer (ENVO:00002042); material: "saline water (ENVO:00002010), including plankton (ENVO:xxxxxxxx)" | depth 5 m | reverse complement strand
CCGAGGGGATTAATGCCCAACCCGAAGACTGGTACTGTCACAATGAATGTAGGAAAAGCAGTTGAAGAGACGAAGGCTGGTAAAATTGACTTTAAGGTTGATAAAAACGGGACCATACATGTTGCAATCGGAAAAGTTTCTTTTAGCTCTGATAAAATTTATCAAAATGCAAAAGAAGTGCTCGATAACATAGTGAAGATAAAACCATCTTCCTCTAAAGGAATTTACATGAAAAGTATTTTTATGTCCAGTACAATGAGTCCGGGTATAAAAATTGATACTAATAGTTTTAGAAATGAATAAGGTTCAAAAACAAAATATTATTGATTTGATCAAGTCGCAACTTGATTCCACATCGACAATTTATATTACAGATTGTTCTGGATTGGACGCAACATCAACATCTAAGTTAAGAAGGGAGTGTTTTAAGTCTAACATAAAACTTTCTGTAGTTAAGAATACTCTTTTGTTGAGAGCTATGGATGATGTAGATAAAGACTTTGGAGATTTAAAAGCCCAGCTCGTAGGAAACACAGCATTGATGTTTTCTGAGACCGGAAATGCTCCAGCAAAAGTTATCAAAAAATTTAGAAAGAATTTTGAAAAGCCAATATTAAAAGGTGCTTTCATTGAAGAATCCATTTACATTGGAGATGATGTTTTAGATTCTTTAGTAAATATTAAATCTAAGGAGGAGTTAATTGGTGAAGTTATTACACTTCTTCAATCTCCTGCTAAGAATTTAATTTCCGCTCTTAAATCGAGTGGAACAAAACTCAGTGGTGTCATTAAGACACTTTCTGAAAAAGACGATAAATAATTTAAATTAAATAAAATGGCAGATTTAAAAGATTTTGCAGAAAAACTTGTAAACCTAACTGTTAAAGAAGTAAATGAATTAGCTGATATTCTTAAAGATGAGTATGGCATTGAGCCTGCTGCAGCTGCAGCAGTAGCAGTTGCTGGCCCCGCCGGCGGAGCTGGTGGCGCAGAGGCAGCAGAAGAGAAAAGCGAATTTACAGTTGTTTTAAATGCGGCTGGCGGAGCAAAGCTTGCAGTCGTAAAGTTGGTTAAAGAACTTACTGGTCTTGGCTTGAAAGAAGCTAAAGATCTTGTAGACAATGCGCCTAGCAATATTAAAGAAGATATTGGTAAAGATGAAGCTGAGGGTATGAAAAAATCCTTGGAGGAGGCTGGTGCAGAGGTTGAATTAAAATAATTCAACCAACTGTCATAGACCCAAATTGGGCCGAATAAATGTTCTTTAACTAAACTTTATAATTAATGAGTAACAACAATAGAAAAAATTTCGCAACATCCTCAGATATACCTAATTATCCTGACTTTTTGGATATTCAGGTAAAATCCTTTAAAGATTTTTTTCAACTTGAAACAAAATCTGATGAAAGGAGTGACGAGGGTTTATACAAAACCTTTTTAGAGAACTTTCCGATTTCTGATGCTAGAAATCAGTTTGTTCTTGAATTTATCGATTACTTTGTTGATCCACCTAGATACTCCGTTCATGAGTGTATTGAAAGAGGTTTAACATACAGCGTTCCCCTAAAGGCTAGGCTGAAGCTCTATTGCACGGACCCTGAGCATGAGGATTTTGAAACGATTGTACAAGATGTTTACTTGGGTGTAATTCCATATATGACAAAAAGTGGAACATTTATTATTAATGGAGCTGAAAGAGTAGTTGTATCGCAGTTACACAGGTCCCCAGGTGTGTTTTTTGGTCAATCTTTCCATGCTAATGGAACAAAACTATATTCTGCCAGAGTTATTCCTTTTAAAGGTTCATGGATTGAATTTTCATCAGATATCAACGGAGTAATGTACGCATATATTGATAGAAAAAAGAAATTACCTGTTACCACACTTCTAAGAACAATTGGTTACGAAAGAGATAAAGATATTTTAGAAATATTTGGATTAGCTGAAGAAGTAAAAGCATCTAAAGCTGGTTTAAAAAAGATTTTGGGAAGAAAATTAGCAGCAAGAGTATTGAACACATGGTATGAAGATTTTGTTGATGAGGATACTGGAGAAGTTATTTCAATTGAAAGAAATGAAGTTATATTGGACAGAGATACAATCATCGATAAAGAAAATATAGAAAAAATACTAGAATCTAATACCAAAACAGTACTCATAAATAAAGTAGATGATGATAACTCTGAATACTCTATCATTCACAACACATTACAAAAAGATCCTACTAACACAGAAAAAGAAGCAGTTGAACATGTATACAGACAATTAAGAAATGCTGAACCACCAGACGAAGAGACTGCGCGCGGAATTATTGACAAGCTTTTCTTCTCAGATCAAAGATACAATCTTGGCGAGGTAGGAAGATATAGAATGAATAAGAAATTGGGTCTTGATATAGATATGGAAAACTTAGTTCTAACTAAGCAAGATATAATTACAATCATTAAATTCTTAATTGAATTAATCAATTCAAAATCCGAAATTGATGACATAGACCATTTATCAAACAGAAGAGTAAGAACTGTAGGTGAACAACTTTCCAGTCAGTTTGGAGTTGGTCTATCTAGAATGGCTAGAACTATACGCGAGAGAATGAATGTAAGAGATAATGAAGTATTTACACCAATCGATTTGATTAATGCTAAAACATTATCCTCTGTCATCAATACGTTTTTTGGTACCAATCAACTCTCTCAATTTATGGATCAGACTAACCCACTAGCAGAATTAACTCACAAGAGAAGATTATCTGCTTTGGGTCCTGGTGGTCTTTCAAGAGAAAGGGCTGGATTTGAAGTAAGAGATGTTCATTATACACATTACGGACGTTTATGTCCAATTGAAACACCCGAAGGTCCGAATATTGGATTAATTTCTTCACTTAGTGTTTTCGCAAAGGTGAATAATCTTGGCTTTATTGAAACACCATATAGAAAGGTTGTCAATGGAAAAATTGATATTGATGAATATAAATATTTATCAGCTGAAGAAGAAGAGGGTAAATTAATAACCCAAGCAAATATTGAAAGATCAAAAGATGGTAAAATATTAGCTGATAAAGTTATTGCGAGACAGGAGGCAGACTACCCTGTTGTTGAACCTAAAGATGTTGATTATATTGATGTAGCTCCAAACCAAATAGCATCAATCTCTGCATCTCTTATTCCATTTTTAGAACACGATGATGCAAACCGTGCATTGATGGGATCTAACATGATGAGGCAATCCGTTCCTTTGATGAAACCTGAAAGCCCAATTGTTGGTACTGGTCTAGAAAAGCAGGTTGCAAGTGACTCAAGAGTATTATTAAATGCAGAAACAAATGGTCTCGTTACGTATGTTGACTCAGAAAAAATTATTATTAAGTATGAAAAATCAGATGATGAAAAGTTAGTTTCTTTCGACCCTGATGAAGTAGTTTATGACTTAATAAAATTTAGAAAAACCAATCAGGGCACTTGTATTAACTTAAAGCCGATTGTCAACAAAGGAGAAAAAGTAAAAAAAGGACAAGTATTATGTGAAGGCTACGCAACCTCAAATGGTGAATTAGCTCTTGGCAGAAATTTAAAGGTAGCATTCATGCCATGGAAAGGTTATAATTTTGAGGATGCAATTGTAATATCTGAGAAAGTTGTTAGGGATGATTTCTTTACGTCTATTCATATAGATGAGTATTCCCTAGAGGTTAGAGACACAAAACTAGGAATGGAAGAACTCACAAGTGACATACCAAATGTAAGTGAGGAAGCGACATCTGATTTAGACGAAAATGGTATGATAAGAGTTGGTGCAGAGGTAAAGGCAGGAGATATTCTTATAGGAAAAATTACCCCTAAGGGTGAGTCAGACCCAACACCTGAAGAAAAACTTTTAAGAGCTATTTTTGGTGATAAAGCTGGGGATGTCAAAGATGCTTCTTTGAAAGCACCTCCATCCCTTAAAGGAGTTGTTATTGATAAAAAGCTTTTTACAAGAACAATTAAGGACAAAAGAAGGAGAACAGAAGACAAAGAACGCCTTAAGGACTTGGAAATAAAGTTTGAAAAAATGTTTGATGACCTAAAAAGAACTCTTGTTGAAAAACTATACTCCATTTTAAGTGGAAAAACGTGCCAAGGAGTATTTAATGATTTAGGAGAGGAACTTATTCCAAAAGGAAAAAAGTATACTCAAAAAATATTAAATGAAGTTGACGACTTTTCTCACCTTGCACAAGCAAATTGGAGTGTTGACAAAAAACTTAACTCTTTAGCTAAAACACTTTTACATAACTACAAAATCAAAGAAAATGATTTACAGGGTATGTTGCGTAGAGAAAAGTTTACCATTACTGTTGGTGATGAACTTCCATCTGGGATCATGAAATTAGCTAAAGTATATATTGCTAAAAAAAGAAAGCTTAAGGTTGGTGATAAAATGGCTGGTAGACATGGTAATAAAGGAATCGTTGCTAGAATCGTCCGACAAGAGGATATGCCATTCCTTGAGGATGGAACCCCTGTTGATATAGTTTTAAACCCTTTAGGTGTGCCCTCAAGGATGAATATTGGACAGATTTATGAAACCGTTCTTGGTTGGGCCGGTTTGAATTTAAATAAGAAGTTTGCAACTCCAATCTTTGATGGTGCTACAATTGATGAAATTAATGCATTGACAGATGAAGCTGGTGTTCCAAAATTTGGTCATACATATTTATACGATGGTGGAACTGGTGAAAGATTTGATCAGCCTGCCACAGTTGGTGTCATTTACATGTTGAAACTTGGACATATGGTTGAAGATAAAATGCATTCAAGATCAATTGGTCCTTACTCATTGATTACACAACAACCTCTTGGCGGTAAAGCGCAATTTGGAGGGCAAAGATTTGGTGAAATGGAAGTTTGGGCTCTTGAGGCATATGGTGCTTCCAGCACACTTCAGGAAATATTGACAATAAAATCTGACGATGTCTTAGGTAGGGCAAAAGCTTATGAATCCATCGTAAAGGGTGAAAAAATGCCTGATGCTAATTTACCAGAGTCATTTAACGTATTAATGCATGAACTCAAGGGTCTGGGGCTTGATATTAAGTTAGAGGAATAAATAAAATCAAATAATGGAAGTAAATAAATCTAAAAAATTTAACAAAATCTCAATTGGTCTAGCCTCTCCTGAGACTATTTTATCATCTTCACGTGGTGAAGTTTTAAAACCTGAGACAATTAACTACAGAACTCACAAACCCGAAAGAGATGGGCTGTTCTGCGAAAGAATATTTGGTCCAGTGAAGGATTATGAATGTGCTTGTGGAAAATATAAAAGAATAAGATACAAAGGAATTGTTTGTGATAGATGTGGTGTTGAAGTTACCGAAAAAAAGGTAAGAAGAGATAGGGTTGGTCATATCAAATTAGTTGTACCTGTTGCTCACATTTGGTATTTCAGATCTCTTCCAAATAAAATTGGTTATCTGTTAGGTTTGCCAACAAAAAAATTGGATATGATTATTTACTACGAAAGGTATGTAGTTGTTCAAGCTGGTTTAGCCGTTGACGAAGAAGGTAATCCGCTCAATAAAATGGATTTCTTAACTGAAGAAGAGTATTTAAATATTTTAGAAAAATTACCCCCAGAAAATCAGTTTTTGGAGGATGCGGATCCAAATAAATTTATTGCAAAAATGGGAGCTGAATGTTTGATAGAGTTATTGTCAAGAATTGATCTTGATGAATTATCTTATCAACTCAGACATAAAGCAAATACAGAGACATCAAAGCAAAGAAAGACAGAATCATTGAAGAGACTACAAGTTGTTGAATCTTTCAGAGAAGCGAATACAAATAAAGAAAATAAACCTGAGTGGATGATTTTAAAAGCCATACCAGTTATTCCACCTGAGCTAAGGCCGCTTGTGCCCCTAGATGGTGGTAGATTTGCTACTTCTGATTTAAATGACTTATATAGAAGAGTTATTATAAGAAATAATAGACTCAAAAGATTAGTAGAAATAAAAGCTCCTGAAGTTATTCTACGAAATGAAAAAAGAATGTTACAAGAATCCGTTGACTCTTTATTTGATAATACCAGAAAATCTTCCGCTGTTAAAACTGAAGCAAATAGACCACTAAAATCTCTTTCTGATTCATTAAAAGGCAAACAAGGTAGATTCAGACAAAATTTACTTGGAAAAAGAGTTGATTATTCCGCAAGGTCTGTAATTGTTGGTGGACCGACATTAAAACTATATGAATGTGGTATTCCTAAGGATATGGCTGCTGAACTATACAAGCCTTTTGTTGTCAAAAAATTGATTGAAAGAGGAGTAGTTAAGACGGTAAAATCTGCTAAGAAAATTATTGATAAAAGAGAACCTTTAGTTTGGGATATACTAGAGAATGTTTTGAAGGGACATCCTGTGTTATTAAATAGAGCTCCTACACTCCATCGACTGGGAATTCAAGCATTTCAGCCAATTCTAATTGAAGGAAAGGCAATCCAAGTACATCCACTAGTTTGTACAGCATTCAATGCAGACTTTGATGGGGATCAAATGGCAGTACACCTTCCTTTGGGTCCTGAGGCAATATTGGAGGCGCAGTTATTAATGTTAGCGTCTCATAATATCTTAAATCCCGCCAATGGATCACCAATTACAGTGCCTTCACAAGACATGGTTTTAGGTCTTTATTACATGACAAAGAAAAAACTAAGTACAAAAGATGAACTTGTCAAAGGAGAGGGATTAATTTTTTATTCCCAAGAGGAAGTAAAAATAGCCTACAATGAAAATAAAGTTGACCTGAATGCTAGTGTAAAGTTAAGAACAAAAGACTTGGACCAAAATGGGGAACTTGTTAATAAAATTATTGAAACTACCGTTGGTAGAGTCATGTTTAATGAGGTCGTTCCTGAGAAAGCAGGTTATATAAATGAAGTATTGACCAAAAAATCTCTTAGAGACATTATTGGCAGAATTTTAAATTTAACAAGTGTTCCTGAAACTGCTGAGTTCCTAGATAAAATCAAAGATATGGGATTTGGTTTTGCCTTCCGTGGAGGTCTTTCATTTAGTTTAGGTGATATCATTATTCCTGGAGAAAAAACTGATATGATAGGTGATGCAAACAAAGAAGTCGATACTATAATATCAAATTATAATATGGGCCTCATTACAAACAATGAAAGATATAACCAAGTTATTGATGTTTGGACCTCGTCAAATGCTGCCCTCACAGAACTTGCAATGAAAAGGATAAGTGAAGATAAACAAGGCTTTAATTCGGTATATATGATGCTTGATTCAGGAGCTCGAGGATCTAAGGAACAGATTAGACAATTAACAGGAATGAGAGGTCTTATGGCTAAACCAAAAAAATCTTCGTCTGGTGGTGGTGAAATTATTGAGAATCCAATCCTATCAAACTTCAAAGAAGGCCTCTCAATATTAGAATATTTTATTTCAACTCACGGAGCCAGAAAGGGTCTTGCAGATACTGCATTAAAAACAGCTGATGCAGGATATCTAACCAGACGTCTTGTTGACGTTGCCCAAGATGTAATTGTAAATATTGATGATTGTAACACCTTAAGAGGCTTGACTGTTAAAGCTTTAAAGAAGAACGAGGAGGTTGTAGAAACTCTTGAGGATAGAATCCTTGGTAGAGTATCTTTACACAACATATATAATCCTATTAACAATGAATTGATAGTTGGCGCCGGTGAACAAATTGGTGAAATAGAAGCAAAACATATTGAAGATTCACCAATTGAAGAAGTTGAGGTTAGATCGCCATTGACATGTGAAGCAAAAAGAGGGATTTGTTCAAAATGTTATGGCAGAAACCTAGCAACTGGAAAAATGGTACAAATTGGTGAAGCTGTTGGTGTTATTGCTGCTCAATCTATAGGAGAACCTGGAACCCAGCTTACACTTAGGACATTTCATGTAGGTGGTATTGCTGGTAATATTTCAGAAGAAAACCAGTTACTATCAAAATTTGATGGAACAACTGAAATTGATGATTTAAAAACTGTTAAATCAACTGATAATGAAGGTAACAAAGTCGATTTGGTCATTTCTAGAACATGTGAAATTAAGATTATTGATTCTAAAACAGGTATAGTTTTAAGCTCTAATATCATTCCTTACGGTGCTTCTATAAATGTAAAGAACAATAAAAAGATTAAGAAAGATGATCTGATTTGTAAGTGGGATCCATACAATGGTGTTATTGTTTCTGAGTTTGCTGGTAAAATCGAATATGAAAATATCGAACAGGGTGTAACTTATCAGGTTGAGATTGATGAACAAACAGGATTTAGAGAAAAAGTTATTTCAGAGTCTAGAAATAAAAAAATAATACCAACATTACATGTTAAAGATTCAAAAGGTAAAATTCTAAGAACATACAACCTGCCTGTTGGTGCCCATTTAATGGTTGATGATTCAGAAAAAGTTGAAACTGGTAAAATTTTGGTTAAAATTCCACGAAAATCAGCAAAATCTGGAGATATTACTGGTGGTTTGCCCAGGGTAACAGAATTATTCGAGGCCCGAAACCCTTCAAATCCTGCTATCGTTAGTGAGATTGACGGGGTTGTTTCATTTGGAAAAATTAAGAGAGGTAACAGAGAAATAATTGTAGAGGCAAAAACTGGAGAGGTTAAAAAGTATCTTGTTAAATTGTCAAATCAAATTTTGGTTCAAGAAAATGACTTTGTTAAAGCAGGGATGCCCTTGTCTGATGGTTCAATTACACCTAATGATATTTTAAATATTAAAGGTCCCTCAGCAGTTCAACAATATCTCGTTAATGAAGTACAAGAAGTATATAGACTTCAAGGCGTTAAAATAAATGACAAACATTTCGAGGTATTAATTAGGCAGATGATGCAAAAAGTTCAAATACAAGATTCGGGAGATACTGTTTTTCTTGAAGGTCAGATAATTCATAAAAATGAGTTTATTGCTGAAAATGATAATCTATATGGAAAAAAAGTTGTTGAGTCTATTGGAGATTCAGTTAACATGAAGGAAGGACAAATTGTTTCAGTACGAGAACTAAGAGACGAGAACTCTCTTCTGAAAAGAGAGGATAAAAATTTAGTTGTAGCTCGAGATGCTGTTAATGCCACTGGAACTCCGATTCTTCAAGGAATCACTAGAGCATCATTACAAACTAAATCATTTATTTCTGCCGCTTCTTTTCAAGAAACAACTAAAGTATTGAACGAGGCTGCGGTGAATGGTAGAGTAGATGATTTATCTGGTTTGAAAGAAAACGTAATAGTTGGTCATAAAATACCTGCAGGTACAGGAAATAGAGAATATAATGATGTGATTGTGGGATATGTTGATGAGTATGAGGATTTATTAGAACATAAAAGAATAAGATCCAATGAAGAATGAAAAGACAAAGAATATTAACATTGAGCTTGATGAAAAGACTGCTCAAGGTCAGTATTCCAATTTAGTTGTCGTAAATCACTCACCCACGGAATTTATTCTAGATTTTGTTAATATTATGCCTGGTTCACCCAAAGCTAAGGTTTGCTCTCGTTTAATATTAACTCCGCAACATGCAAAAAAGTTCTTAAGAGCAATTAGTGAAAATATTTCCAGGTACGAAAAAAACTTTGGTGAAATTAAAGGTTTTGAGTTTGATAATATTCCTTTCAATTTCGGCCCAAAAGGAGAAGCGTAGTTAAATGTTCAATAGAGTTGTTTTAGTTGATAAAAAAAACAATGTGATTGGGACGGAAGATAAGCTTGAGGCTCACAAAAAAGGTTCACTTCACAGAGCTTTCTCGGTTTTTATATTTAATGATAAGGATGAGATCTTATTACAAAAAAGGTCTGATTCAAAGTATCATTCAGCAAGTTTGTGGTCAAATACTTGTTGTAGTCATCCCTATATCGATAAATCAATTAACGAATATGCTAATCTGAGATTGGTTCAAGAAATGGGTATTAAGACAAATTTGATAGAGGTTTTTTCATTTATATACAAAACCAATTTTGAGAATGGTTTAGTTGAATATGAATATGATCATGTTTTTTTTGGAAAATATAATTCTGATCCAATACTTAACATAGACGAGGCTTCCGATTTTAGGTGGATTAATTTCAAACAACTTCTGCTTGAAATTGGAGAAAATCCTGCTAAATTTACATTTTGGTTAAAAAAAATAGTTCAAGACTACTCATTATACTTTTTAAATTATGAAAATAACAATCTGTAGAAAAGCTCATTTCAA
>TARA_B100000963_G_scaffold171179_1_pt1 | contig 10260 bp, 8 predicted proteins | sample TARA_B100000963 | Tara Oceans TARA_B100000963 (sample SAMEA2622097) | marine metagenome | biome: marine biome (ENVO:00000447); feature: surface water layer (ENVO:00002042); material: "saline water (ENVO:00002010), including plankton (ENVO:xxxxxxxx)" | depth 5 m | reverse complement strand
CCGATTAAGAATATTATTCTAACGTTTTATTTAAAAACGCGTTTTTCCTGCGTATCAATTTAATTATCCGCACATTTTGCAATTTTTAATCAACAATCGCACAAGATAATTGTCGAAACTGATGAAACTCGAGTCAGCAATGCAGATCGGTGTTCCAAAGGAAAGTAAGAACCATGAATATCGCGTGGGTCTCACGCCAGCCAGCGTCGACCAGCTGGTGGCGCGCGGCCACGAAGTTTGGGTGGAAACCACAGCGGGATCGGCCATTGGTTTCAGCGATACAGATTTCATCAAGGCCGGTGCCAAAATCGTGGATACCTATCAAGCCTTCGCAGCTCCGCTGGTTGTCAAAGTAAAGGAGCCGCAGCTGCACGAATGCAAACGCCTGTCGCCAGAACAAGTGTTATTCTGCTACCTGCATCTTGCGACCGCAAAGGCCCAAGCTAACGCATTAATCGAGCGTGGCGTAACCGCCATCGCCTACGAAACCGTTACTGACGAGAAAGGCCGCCTGCCCCTGTTGGCGCCCATGAGTGAAGTGGCCGGACGCTTATCCGTTCAAGCAGGCGCCACCGCATTACAGGTCAGCAACGGCGGACGTGGCACATTGTTAGGCGGTGTCCCCGGTGTTGCCGCTGCTAAAGTAACCATTTTGGGCGGCGGCATTGCTGGCTCCAACGCCGCCCAGATGGCGATCGGACTACACGCAGACGTCACTGTCATCGATCAATCGATCGACCGCCTGCGAGCGCTCGCCGCCGAATTCGCGGGACGCGTCAACGTTTTGATGGCGGCACCTGACACCATCGCCAAAGCGGTCTTTGAATCGGATCTGATTATCGGCGCAGTGCTGGTGCCGGGCGCCAGCACCCCCAAATTAGTTAGTCGTGGCCAGCTCAAAAATATGTTGCCAGGTGCGGTACTGGTGGACATCGCCATCGATCAGGGCGGCGCGTTCGAATCCAGTCGGCCCACCTCCCACGACGCACCGACATTTATCGAGCAGGGTATTGTCCACTATTGCGTGACCAATATGCCCGGCGCGGTGGCGCGCACCTCAACCCTGGCGCTGAATAATGTAACCCTCCCCTACGTCACGGCTTTGGCTGAGCGCGGTTGGCAAAACGCCTTGGCTGAAAACTCTGGGTTCGCTGATGGATTGAACATCAGCGCAGGCAAAATCCGTCATGCCGCGGTGGCAAAAGCTTTGGCGTGACGAACGACTACGTCTCCGCCGCTGCGCCAGTGTCTGCGGCTACAAAACCAATCAGGTCTGTTCCACCATCGACCAGTTCACCCTTGGCAACAAATACATCGGTGACAGTTCCATCGACCAGTGCTTTCACCGCGTGCTCCATTTTCATCGCTTCCATGATGACTAGAGTGTCGCCAGCCGCCACTGCCGCGCCAGCGCTGACCAGGACATCAATCACTGTGCCATTCATCGGCGCGCGATAGTGATTACCGTCGTCAAAGGTTTGCTCGACGCCAAGATCCGCGACAACGCGCTGCATCTGCGCGCTTTGGCGAGCCGCAAATACGGTGACTGAATCTCCATCGACAGCGATCGCCGCCTTTGTGCGGTGACCATCCACTACAGCCGCCAATTCCGTACCCATGAGTTCACCGCTGACCCGATAGTCTTGTTCGTCCACCGTTATACAGAAATCACCAGCGGGCAGGCAGGAGACTGCTACAGCGTATTTTTTGGCGTCTACCACCAAATCTAGCGACCATCGCTGTGGGCCATTAAGCCGCCATTGATCAACCGCATCCCATGGCGAGGAGTCCGCCCGCGCCGCAGCAAGCTGCCGATTATTCAGCACTTCGTATAACGCTACCAACACCACCAGCCGAGGCAACTCGACATCGCTATTCGGCAGTAACGACGCAATGTGTCGATCGATGAACTGGGTGCTCAGCTGCGCGTCGCGAAAGGCAGCGTGTCGCGCAATACCACGTAGAAAGTCGATATTGGTGGCCAGACCCGCGATTCGATAATCGCCCAACGCACGAGCTAAACGCTGCAACGCCACGCTGCGGTCCTCACCCCAGACGATCAGCTTGGCGATCATGGGATCATAAAACACCCCCACTTCGTCACCCGTTGCCACAGCGGAGTCGACACGAACGTGCGCGGTCGCTGGTGGCTGCTGCATCCATGTCACCTGACCGGCGGTTGGCAGAAAGTCATTGCGTGGATTTTCGGCGTAGATACGCGCCTCGAAGCTATGCCCGGTGATGGTCAACTGCTGTTGGGTCAGTGGCAGCGGTTGCCCGGCAGCAACGCGCAACTGCCATTCCACCAAATCCTGACCAGTGATCATCTCAGTCACCGGATGTTCCACCTGCAGCCGGGTATTCATCTCCATGAAATAGAAGTTATCGTGCTCATCGAGCAGAAACTCCACGGTCCCTGCGCCGAGGTAGTTAACAGCCTGAGCCGCCTGCAGCGCAGCGTGCCCCATGCGCGCGCGCAAATCTTGCGACACCCCCGGGGCCGGTGCTTCTTCAATAACTTTTTGATGGCGCCGCTGCACCGAGCAATCGCGCTCAAACAGATACACCCCGTTGCCCTGAGCGTCGCAAAATACTTGGATCTCAACGTGCCGGGGCTGCTGGAGGAACTTCTCTACCAGCATGTCGTCGTTGCCGAAGCTGGACTTCGCTTCGCGCCGCGCGGCCTCCAGCGCCGCAGCAAAAGCATCGGAACTGTGGACTTGGCGCATTCCCTTGCCGCCGCCGCCCGCCACAGCCTTCAGCAGTACCGGATAGCCCAAACTGTCGGCCGCTTCTTGCAGACGCTGCAGGCTTTGATCGGCCTCATGATAACCGGGCAACATCGGTACCTGAGCAGAGTGCAGCGCCTGCTTAGCGGCAGATTTGGAACCCATCACCTGAATGGCGTGCACAGGCGGTCCTATGAAAACGACCTGATGCTCGGCACAGAGTTCTGCGAACGCGGCGTTCTCGGACAAAAAACCATAGCCCGGATGCACTGCTTCGGCACCGCTACGCAATACTGCCTGTATGACTTTATGCGCATTCAAGTACGATTCGGAGGGAGCGCTTGCTCCCAGCCAGATGGCCTCGTCCGCCATCTGCACGTGCTGCGCATTGGCATCTGCGTCGGAATACACCGCCACCGTTCGGATGCCTAAAGCATGGGCTGTGCGCATGACTCGGCAGGCGATTTCTCCCCGATTAGCCACAAGTATTTTGCTAAACATGGGCTCTCCCTACATTCTGAACACGCCAAAGCGCGTGTCTTCGATGCGACGATTCAACGTCGCGGATAACGCCAGCCCCAAAACTCGGCGACTTTGCGTAGGATCGATGATGCCATCGTCCCATAACCGAGCACTGGCGTAATACGGATGACTCTGGGCCTCAAAATCATCAAGGATCGGCTGCTTGAAGGCCTGCTCTTCAGCATCCTTCCAGGAGCCTCCCGAACCTTCGATCTGACTTCGGCGCACCTGAGCCAACACGCCAGCGGCCTGTTCACCGCCCATTACCGAGATACGCGCATTCGGCCACATGAATAGAAAGTTGGGGTCGTAGGCACGGCCACACATGCCGTAGTTACCAGCGCCATAGGAATTACCCAGAATCAGGGTCAACTTTGGCACCTTGGCACAGGCCACAGCAGCGACCAGCTTGGCGCCGTGTTTGGCAATACCATCGGCCTCGTATTGCTGACCGACCATAAAACCGGTGATGTTTTGTAAAAACAGCAAGGGGATCTTGCGCTGCGCGCACAACTCTATGAAGTGTGCGCCTTTCTGCGCCGACTCGCTAAACAACACGCCATTATTCGCCACAATACCCAACGGCATGCCGTACAAGCGGGCAAAACCGCAGACCAAGGTGGTGCCGAAAAGCGCCTTAAATTCGTCGAAGGCGGACGCGTCGACGATACGTGCGATGACCTCTTTTACATCGTAAGGCTTGCGTATATTGCTGGGCACGATGCCGAGCAGATCACTGGCCGGATAAACCGGCTCCACCGCTGCTTGAATATCCATGTCATTGGGTTTTACTCGATTCAAGCGACCAACCGCTTGGCGTGCCAGCGCCAGTGCGTGGTGATCATTACGTGCGTAGTGATCAGCCACCCCGGACTGTCGCGCATGCACATCAGCACCGCCCAAATCTTCGGCGCTCACCTCCTCACCCGTTGCCATCTTCACCAAGGGCGGTCCGCCGAGAAAGATCGTGCCCTGATTACGCACGATGATTGCCTCGTCCGCCATGGCTGGCACGTAGGCGCCACCGGCCGTACACGAACCCATGACCACTGCGATCTGCGGAATATTCTGTGCAGACATATTGGCCTGATTAAAAAAAATGCGGCCAAAATGCTGTTTGTCAGGGAACACTTCGTCTTGATTGGGTAGATTGGCGCCACCGGAATCAACCAGATAAATGCACGGCAAGTTATTTTGCTGAGCGATATCTTGAGCACGTAAGTGCTTTTTAACGGAGACTGGGTAATAAGTTCCGCCCTTCACTGTCGCATCATTGGCAACGATGACGCACTCTTGCCCTGCCACCCGGCCGATTCCGGTTATCACGCCTGCTGCAGGCACATCGTCCTGACCGTACATATCGAACGCTGCCAGCTGCGAAAACTCGAGGAATGGCGAACCCGGATCAATAAGACCGTCGATGCGCTCCCGCACCAATAACTTGCCGCGCGCCTTGTGACGTTGTTGGTAACGCTCGCCTCCGCCCTGAACAATGCGCTCTACATGACGCTGCAAATCGTCCACCAGACCCTGCATAAATTCTGCGTTATCGATGAATTCCTGAGATTTGGAATTCAGCACGCTGTCGATCGTATTCATCGGCCCCTCTTCACATGCTTCAATCTTGTTTATTGTTATTTCCACGCTGCAACGCGCGAAATGCCTTCAGCGATCTGCGTTCCCAATCCTTGAGGTCCTGCAGCATCACCTCTACGTGACGTCGCTGCTCTTCGACTCTTTGGCGCTGCGCTCTGATCTTATCTATGAGCGCCTGCAGCTGTGGCGCGTTGTTCGATTCGGGGTCATACATGGCTATGAGTTCAGCGCTTTCATCTAAGCTAAAGCCAAGACGTTTGCCTCGTAATATCAGCTTCAGTCGCACACGGTCTGCGGCCGAATAGAAGCGCTTTTTCCCCAGACGCTCGGGCTCCAGCAAACCTTTCTCTTCGTAAAAACGGAGGGTTCGGGTGGTTACATCAAAGTCTTTCGATAGGTCGCGAATGGTGTACAGGTCAGCAAGTTCAGCCATATGAATACCACGTCTTTAATAACCGGATCACGCATCGGTGAACCATCAGCTTAGCAAAAAACTTACGTTAACGTAAACGTCAATTTGAACGTAAGCTTGTTGCTGTTACGCAGCCGTAATGCTCGGCCAGAAAAACCAAAGTTACCGCCGTCCGGTCGGCACATTTCCAAGAAAAACTGCTGCACTTGCGCCAGTCAACATTGAATTTTTAGGGTCGAAGCGACTAGGGTAAGCGCTGAATTTTTTATCCAAATCTGGGAACTATCATGGAACACAAATTCGACGTTGCAATCATTGGCTGCGGGTTTTCCGGCCTACTCTGTGCGAACTTTTTGCGCGAGGCCGGGGTAGAAAATTTCTGCGTCCTTGAGATGGGCGCGGGACTTGGTGGCGTATGGAGCCATGGCGGTGTTGGCGGCTATCCTGGAGCCGCATGTGATGTCCCGTCCTATACCTACCTGCCGTTCCTCGACAGGACCGGTTTTATCCCATCAAAGAAATACGTTAACCAAAGTGAAATAGCAGATTACGCGAACTTACTTGCCGACCACTGCAAAATTCGTGAGCACATTCGCTTTTCACGCAAAGTATTGGACGTTGAATACCGCGACACAGCCACTTGGCAGCTCAACACTTGGGACACAAAAAATGCATGCGCAGCAGAGCAGATACTCGCTGCGCACGTGGTCTGTGCCAATGGCCCCCTATCGAGTCCGCGCATGCCAGAGATTGCGGGGGTGGACACGTTTGGCGGCGCCAGCTTCCACACCGCAAAGTGGAACTACGAAGTAGATCTAAAGGGTAAGCACGTGGGCATTATCGGCACCGGCGCTTCTGCAGCTCAGGTCATCACGTCTATTGTGGATGACGTTGCAGCTCTGACGGTATTTCAACGCACGCCGACCTGGGCAATGCCTCGTGACGACGAACCCACACCACCCGCAATCAAAGATGCTTTTAAGGCCGGCGGCTACAGTGAAAAATTGCGCCATGTCGACTGGAAAGGCGAACTGCCACCAGACCCGGATGCGCTATTCACGTTTGAAATGCTGCACGATGAACAGCAAAACGCGGCCATTTGCGACGGCATTGCCCGGCGCATTCGCAAAGAGGTAGAGGATCCGGACCTGGCCGCATTACTGACGCCTGATTACCCGTTCTTCTGCAAACGAGTGTTGTTTATAGACGACTACTACAGCAGCTTTAATAAGGCCCATGTGAAACTGGTCAATGACCCCGGTGGTGTGGTGGCTGTGAACGAGACCGGCGTCACCATGGCCAGCGGTGAGCAACATGAGGTCGAGGTGCTCATCTTTGCCACCGGCTTCGACAGTAACCACATTCCGTTTCCGGTCACCGGCCGCGACAATAAGAGCTTAGCGGACGAATTTGGCGCGAATGCTGACAACAACTTCCAAATGACTCGCCCAAAATCGCTGTGGGGCATGCACGTTGCGAACATGCCAAACTTTTACATGATGATCGGCCCACAAAGCCTCAATCCGGTTACAAATGTAACGCTGTTATGCGAGGAACAAGCCAAATACATCGCCAATTTAGTCACCTCTATGCGCAGTAACGGTCACCAAGAGGTGGAACCCACAGCGGATGCGATCCGTGACTGGACCGAGCGCTGCAAAAGCAGCTCCGAGGGTAAGGTATGGCTACGCTGCAATAACTGGTACATGAAAAGCACCAAGACCGATGAAAATGCCGGGCGTGAACGCAGTCAGGGTATGTGGATGGAGTCCTACGAGGACTATCTAAAGCACTTGCTCGGCGCCGAGGGCGGCGGCACCGACAAACTGCTGAGTTTTTCGTAAAGCGGCCGCTAAGCAGAGCGACTCGGTTAGCTGCGCTGCGCTCGCCGCTGGCGCACCGCAGCGGCGAGAGTCTGCAACAACGGCTCGGTATCCCGCCACGCCACGCAGGCGTCGGTAATACTCTGTCCATAGGTCAGCGATTCAACATCGCTCACGTCCTGGCGTCCTTCTTCGAGATTACTCTCGATCATGATGCCGAAGATGTCGTCGTTGCCACGCCCAATTTGGGTCGCTATGTCCTGCACAACGTCGATCTGCCGCGCCGGCACTTTACGACTGTTGGCGTGACTGGCGTCGATCATAATACGCGCCGGCAACCCGGATTTAGTCAACATAGTCGAAGTGTCTTGCACTGAAAACATGTCGTAATTTGCCTGCTTACCGCCCCGCAAAATGACGTGGCAGTCTGCATTGCCCGCAGTCTGGAAAATGGCGGAACGCCCCTGCTTAGTTACGGATAGAAAGTGATGGGACTGGGACGCTGAGCGGATGGCGTCCACTGCCACTTGAATATCGCCGTCGGTTGCATTCTTGAACCCCACGGGGCAAGACAATCCGGAAGCCAATTCTCGGTGAGTCTGGCTTTCCGTAGTGCGCGCGCCAATCGCACCCCAAGACACCAGATCCGCCAGATACTGAGGACTTATTAGGTCCAAATATTCAGTGCCGGCGGCCAAGCCCTGATCGGCCAACTGAGCGAGCAGCCCTCGCGCCAGTTTCAGCCCTTTATTAATCTGAAAGGTATCGTTCAAATCGGGGTCATTAATCAGGCCTTTCCAACCGACCGTGGTGCGAGGCTTTTCAAAATAAACCCGCATCACCACACAGAGATCGTCGACCAGTGTCTCTGCTACGGCCTTCAACAAGCCCGCATATTCGAGGGCTGCGTTCGTGTCATGAATCGAACAGGGCCCCACAACTACAACCAAGCGGTCATCCTCACCCGCGAGTATCCGATGGATAGATTTCCGCGCCTCCGAGACCGTTGCAATTCCAGCAGGCGTCGGCGGCATTTCTTTGATCAACGCCTCTGGCTCTATCAGCTCGGTAATCGAACCAATCCGCAGATCATCGGTGCCCATCGACATAGTGTCCCCTTTTCCCAAATCGCCGTTCAAACACGAAGGCTAACACGCCATAACCCGCGACATCAGGGCTGATTACTGTTCATGTTCGTAACTCCGCACTGTTTGAAACGCCACTCGCTGCAGGTCACGGGCAACTTTCGGGTCCAAGCCGCCATGATAAATCAGCCCTTCGGGGTTACGTCCGGTGAGCGCAGCATAAACCGTGCACGCCGCAAGGTACGTGCCGGCCACACTCGGGTGCTTCACGGTATCGTCAAAAACCGGGACGCCCGCTTCGAACCGCAACAGGTCCGCAGAATATAAGTTAACCGCAAGCGACTCGGCTGCGGCGGCAAAGGCCAAACCAACCGGAATCACCTTGGCACCGAGCGCTTTACCTCTGTCGCTGTAGGCCTTTGCCAGCTCAGCTGTCATTTCAGACCGGCCGGCATACGCCCAGGTCATCATCAATATCGGCACAGCCCCATAGGACCGCGCAATGTCGCTGAGTGCATCAGAGGCAGACACAAATCGTTTCCATTGGACGATGGGGCCATTGCTGTAGTCGTGCATTACAACAGCATCCCAAGGGTCATTGATTAGCGCGCTGCGCAAAGCCGCCGGGTGCTCCCATAGACCAGATCCCGAGTACGTCATCATGCGCAGCTCATTGCGACCGGCTTCGTGCAAATTAGCAGCGCGCAACAAATCCCCGTAATGCTTGTGTAAGCCGTTGTTGTAGTAAGTGAAACTATTACCGACAAATAATATCTTTTCAGGGTAATCACCGGGCAGAGCCGTCCCGGCAGATTGCTTCGACACCGCGGCCAGCGCCCCGCTGCCACTGCAACAAAACAGCCAAAAGATGAATATCTTTACGACTTCGAACCTCATCGCGATATCTCTTTAGTGCCAAAACCGCTTGATGCACCCAGTGCGATTAGGCGGCCATTAAACTGCGCTGGCATGCCGGTTTAACTGCCGAATAAATCGCGCTGCGCGCGTCGCCAGAACAACAAGCCAATCGCAGCGTTAAACAAAATAAAGAAGTTGTGCTGCACAAATCCGAACGCAGCCATCTGACCCTCATTCTCGGGAAACAGCACCACCCAGAAAGTGATGGCCGCTGCGCGCATGGGCGTCGGCACCGCGGCAGCGAAAAAAATCACCGGTAAGAACGGCAGCAAGCCCAGCACACTGGCCTCGACGCCAAATAAATTGAGCGCCGTAGCGTAGACCACTACCGCGGCCAGTAACGCCGGCGATCGAAGCAGGAAAAAAGCAAAATAGTGCCACGGCCGTGCGGCTTTGAAGGCGTGAAATATCGGTTTATCGCGAAGCGTATTATGCGGTAACAATTTGCCACGGAAAAACGCTATCCACAGCACCAGAATTATCGCACCACCGGCACCCAACCAAGGCACTAAACCAAACGCAGCAGGCAGATCATCGCCACTGAACGCATAGCCGACACTGGCCCAGACCAGCAAGTAGAAAACCTCGCAGAACATAATGAACAACATCACCGAACCGACTTCCCAGCCTGGGACTTGATGGCGTCGGTGCAGATACCATGCCATACCGCCTTTGCCCACTTGTTCGTTGAAGAGTGAGACTATGTAGGCGCTGGCACGCACCGGCAGAATATCGCGATAGCGAATGTCGGTGATAAACCAGTTCAGCGCGCGGCTTACGACCAAGGTATCAATACCGAAATAGAAGAGCGAATATCCCACCATAATCAACAGCCAGGCGCCCCACTCCACAGTGGCGAAAACCTGCCCCATGTAGGCAGCTAGAGTCAGGCCCTCACGCGTGGCCGCGCCGTTCAGACGAAAATACAGATAACCGAAGCAGAGCACTGTAATCGCTGCGAAGATCACTCGCCCGAGCGTGCCACCTTTTTTGCTACCCGGGACCTGAGTTTGCGTATCGTCTGTTGTCACGCGACACCTGTGTTCTGAAAGTTGTCGCCACTTTACCTAAATCTGCCCTTTTTGCAGCGCCTGTTTTCTCCAGACCTGCTCTGCGACAACGGCGACATCCACCAGACGCGGAATATTATCAGCTGGGTCGCCATGAGGTATTCT
>TARA_B100000963_G_scaffold129929_1_pt1 | contig 10262 bp, 11 predicted proteins | sample TARA_B100000963 | Tara Oceans TARA_B100000963 (sample SAMEA2622097) | marine metagenome | biome: marine biome (ENVO:00000447); feature: surface water layer (ENVO:00002042); material: "saline water (ENVO:00002010), including plankton (ENVO:xxxxxxxx)" | depth 5 m | reverse complement strand
TAAATGTCCTGATGATCCGGTTAACAGCAAGCAGAAAGCCAACAGTGGCAATACTTATACCAAAAGCGTCTGCATTAATTGGCAGGACAATATATAAAAGTGCATCACCAAGAAGAGACACAGATAAAACCCATGACGAAAGCCACACATTCTTTTGGACGGCACGATCATTGCTCACTATCACTTTCATCCTATATATGGTTCAGACGTCAAAAGCTTGTAGCCCTCATCCGTTCAGCACGTCCTTATTCACTACGTAATATGGGATTTGCCCAGCCACAAATCTGAGGATACTGCCCAGCCCGTCCCGCGCAATATTGTCAAAGCATTCATCTGTCCAGCATAAGGAATGTGAAGTAGTAATGACGTTCTCCATCCGTAAAAGCGGGTTGTCAGCCTCAACCGGCTCTGTTTCAAATACATCCAGAGCGGCTGCCTTTATCCTGCTCTGCTGCAAGGCAGCAATCAGGTCAGGCTCATTAATCACCGGCCCACGCGCTACATTAATTAAAATGGCATCCGGCTTCATCCAGCTCAACTTCTGCGCGTCCACAAAATGCCTGGTCTCAGTGTTCAAAGCGGTAGCAATAATCACAAAATCAGCCTCTGAGAACAGTTCTCTAACCTCAACCTTTTTTGTATTCAGGACAGCAAGATGAGCTGAATCCACATGCGGATCGCAAGCCATAAGCTGCATATCAAGAGGTGCGACAAGTCTTAAAATTTCACTGCCAATACTGCCTGCCCCCAGAATGCCGAGCTTCCGTCTGGTCAGCCCTGTGCCCATAAAATCAGCATTTTCAGCCCACCTGCCTGCTCGGGTGAGATGATGTTTTTCGATTACTCTGTGGCTGACTGCCAGCATCAGGGTCAGGGCCATTGTGGCCACCGGGCGGCGCACCGCAACAGGGGTGTTAGTGACCATTACACCCAGACTGGTCATGCCAGGAATATCAATCGTATCAAAGCCTACACCATGACGAGCAATCAGCTTTAATTTTCTATCCGATCTGTCAATAGTCTCTGCATCTGCCCGTTCAAGCATCAGATAGACCGCATCAAAACGGGCAGCATCATCCCCATCAAGATGTGTTTTGCCTACAGGCATAACCACCATCTCAATCTCATCATGGTCGCGAACCTCTGCCAGAATCCGCTCATCAAAACAGGGTTTACCGGCCGCGCCGAATAAGGCAGCAGATACACCAACAGTAAATTTTGCCATTAGCCTGTCTCCGTTTTTGCTAGCTTATCAATAAAATCCAACCCATCTTTAAGCGCAGCCTTCAGCAAAAGGTGGTCAAGCCCATAAGCTAGCATCCTATATCCCTCGTTCCAGTAATGAGCAGCAAAGTCTTTATCGATCGCCATATAGCCTGCCATCTTATTTTGAGCGGAAGCAGCCGCACTGATTTTTTTCACCGCCGCGATGTAATCTGGATGGTCCAGCTGGCCGGCTATCCCCATGGAACTGGTCAGGTCAAAATGGCCAAGCCAAAGCACATCCACCCCGGGTACCGCAGCGATCTGATCGACGTTTTTCAGTCCCTCTGCTGTTTCGATCATGGCGATAACAAGCGTTTGGTCATTTGCCTGTTTCATTTTTTCAACCGGATGGCCACCTGTGAACGCATCATGCGCAATCGAAAAAGCCGTGCCACGCCGGCCTTCCGGCGGATAATGCGCACGGCGTACAATTTTTTCTGCATGTGCGGCCGTTTCAACCATTGGCACCATAATGCCATGTGCCCCAATATCAAGAACCTGACCAATTATATTGGCCTCAGAAGACGGAACCCGCACGAGCGGAGCAAGATCTAGACCGCGGCAGGCCGCCATCTGCTCCCGCAATGTTTCTGTGGTGATGCCTGTATGTTCCATATCATACATCAGAAAATCTACCCCAGCCGCTACCGCGATGGACGGCATATTGGCTGAGAAAAATTCAAATACCATCATACCCAACAGATAGCCTTTTGCCGACCTTTTCTGTGCCGGGCCTGTCTTATTCTGCAGCATCGCTGTTCCTCTCCCTGAGCGTTTGTCTTTATTAACCTTATTAAAGGTGAGCTTTTTTCAAAAAGCCAGACCCTTGCCAGTTCTTTGATAGGGAAACTATTCAAAAACGATGAACAGGTTTAAATTCCAGCCCCCTAACCCATCTGTTCTTCTTTATGGTATAAACACAATTCGTATATCACTCAAAAGGAGCTTCGTGCATATGGACAGGGTCGTACCCATCACTGTTATTGGCGGGGCAAATATTGATATTTCAGCGAAATATTATTCCGCTGTTGCTGCCGCGGGGGACTCTAATCAGGGGCAGATTTCCACATCTGCTGGTGGCGTAGCCCGCAATATAGCTGAAAACCTAGCCCGGCTGGGCTCTGCCGTTCAGCTAATCACAGGGCTAGGTGACGACGGGTTTTCGGTCTCTGTACGCGCCAGCCTGAAGCTACCCCTTCTGGATTTATCAGCCTGTTATGCCCCACCCAACACCCCTTCAGACAGCTATCTTAGCCTGTATGATATGAAAGGCGAACTAGTCAGCGCAGTCAACCAGATGCGGCTTGTTAACAAATTAACTCCCTCTTATCTGCAGCGTTTCGAAAAGCTAATCACCGGAGCAGCTCTAATCATCGCAGATTGCAACTTGCCATCAGACACCATTCTCTGGCTAGCTTGCCTCCCTAATAGGCCGACATTGTTTTTTGACGGGGTGTCGACGGAAAAGATCACGCGCCTAAAGCCCTGCCTTGACCAAATTGATGGGCTGAAATGTAACCGGCTGGAAGCAGCTGCACTTCTGAATTGTTCTGTTCGTGCTACCCCGGACCAGCTTGTAGCAAACCTGTATCAACGCGGCGTCAATATTGTTTTACTGTCTCTTGGTTCAGAGGGCGTGCAATTGGGCAGGGCTGGCCAACAGCTCCACTTCCCGCTACTTGAACCGCCACAGACCATTGCCTCTGTTGCAGGGGCTGGAGATGCGCTGCTGGCTGGCTTTCTTCACAGCCACTTCAATGGCGCCAGTGACGAGGCGGCTATGGATTTTGGTCTTCGTGCCGCTCAGTTAAGTTTAACCTGCACAGATGCTGTCCACCCTGGTATCGCCAGCCTTTGCAAAGAAAAAACAGGAGCATTTTAGCTTATGGCCCCATCTCTTCCCCTGAACTGCTCACTCGAAGTGGCAGATGCACTAGCTGCCGGCCAGCCAGTTGTCGCGCTTGAATCAACCATCATCGCACATGGGCTACCTCATCCTGAAAATGCGAAAACAGCGCAATTGCTAGAACAAACCATCCGTGACAGGGGGGCCGTGCCAGCAACCATCGCTGTCCTTGAAGGGGTGGCAACCGCAGGGCTTAGCGCAGCAGAATTGGCCTATATCGCTGATCCAGAAACAGAGATATTGAAATTATCGCGGCGAGACTTGCCCTTTGCTTTTAGCCAAAATCGCACTGGTGCAACCACTGTTGCCACAACCATGCTGATTGCCGCAGCAGCTGGTATCCGTGTTTTTGCGACAGGCGGTATTGGCGGTGTGCATCGCGGCGCTGAGTTGGATTTTGACATCTCAGCTGATCTGCCAGAACTGGGACGAAGTGATGTTGCTGTGATATGTGCCGGACCAAAGGCTATTTTGAACATTCCGGCAACATTGGAATATCTGGAAACGCTGGGCGTACCAGTAATTGGCTATCGCTGTGATATGATGCCGGCTTTCTGGTCACAAAGTGTTGATCTGCATGTTGATTACAGGCTGGACACCGCAGCAGAAATTGCAGATCTGTGTATACAGAAATGGCGAGCGGGCCTGAATGGCGGTGTGTTGATCGTAAACCCTATTCCACAAGTCAATCAGATAGACCCAGCAAAGATTGAAACTGCGATTACAGACGCGCTGGCATTGGCTGATGCAAAATCAATCAGCGGCAAAGCCCTCACACCGTTTCTGCTTGACCAGATCAGGCATATCACAGAAGGGGCCAGCCTGCTTGCCAATAAAGCCCTAGTGCGTAATAACGCTTTGCTGGCAGCGGATATTGCTGTTGAAATGGCTGATTAGAACCCGCGCAAAGGAAGCTCGGCTGGGCGTTGCAGCCAATTATCCGCTGGGTATGTGCTGTCACCATCGATTAGATGCAGCGCATAGGCGTAGCGTGGTTTTGCAGACTTGTTTTCATGCGACAAATGCGGTAGCCACCCATGTAGAACAACAATCGTGCCTGTATCTACTTCGAGCGGTGTGGTGCAATCTGCTAACGCCGCTCAACTCAGCGCGGTTATCACCATATCATCCCCTTGTTTATGAAAACGCGATTTTAGCGGCACTCTGTGGCCTCCACGTTCAACCCAAATACAGCCACTTGCAGTAGTAGCAGGTTCCAGAGCAAGCCACAGACCGATATAGCTTTCCGGTGCGGTATATAAAAAGGTTGAAACCTGGTGGCTGTTCACCTCACCACCTATAAAAGGCTGTTTGCAGCTCACTATCGATTGGAGCAGCAGAGGGGCGTTCAGACCGAGAAAGTGCGCCAAATCCGCACACTTATCCTGACGTGAAAAATGTAAAAAACAGGGTCAAGATCATGTAGAGCGTGTCCAATTTTATTTACAACCTGCATTTTTGCTTATGTCCTTTCAGTTTTCTCATCCGGCCGGGTAAACCGCCGCGCCGTTGTCAAGACACTAAAATTATTCACTGCTTGTGTTTTCTCACGATGACTCAATCGCCTGAAAAGGTGGCGGCTTTAGACAGCTTTTGACAAGGACTAGCTTCAGGCGATTATTCCACCATCAACGATGAAGGGCTGGCCAGTGGCATAAGCTCCAGCATCTGATAACAGGTATAGAATTAGGGCCGTGATTTCATCTGGCTGGCCTAATCGCCCCATTGGCTGGCGGCTGACAAACCAGTCTCGGGCCTTTTCAGCAGAGCCTAATTTTTCTGCCATCGCAGCCATCCTACCGTGCAAAGATGGCGTTTCAATTGTTCCTGGACAAATCGCATTACACCTAATCCCCTCTGCCATATAATCCACCGCTACAGATTTTGTTAGCCCGATAACAGCTGCCTTGGATGCGCTATAACCTGCACGAAATGGAAATCCTTTAACCGATGAAGCTAAAGACGCCATATTTACAATACTGCCGCCCCCTTTCCGAATAAGGCCAGGGATCGCGGCTTGAAGAACATAAAACATACTGTCAAGATTAATTGCAAAGGAACGATGCCAGTTTTCAATACTGGTCTGCGTAAGCGTCCCATGGTGCACCCAACCTGCCATATTCACAATCCCATCAAAGTCAGGCTGGTCAGCAAAGTAAGCCTGCACATCTTTGTGAATCGTTATATCTAGAATAGCTGTATGAACTCCATCCTGCGCAAGATTTTCCAAGCCATCTGAGACCATGTCTGTTGCGTAAACCTGTGCACCAGCCGCCGCGGCTAGCCTGGCCACACTATATCCCATGCCTGCAGCAGATCCGCTGATGAATATACGTTTTTCCTGAAGTGATATCATTTTTCTCTCGGCCTTTAATTGCTCACTCTGCTAAGTTTGTATCAACATTACATCTGATCATCAGAATTGATCGTGAAAGGCCAGCTTATGACAGTCAACAAAATTCAAACAGATTCTGAATTAGGATTTGATGTACCCGCACTGCCTGGCATGGCAGTAAGTGACATACAAACTCCTTGTCTGATAATTGATATGGACAGCTTTGACAACAATCTGAGGCGAATGGCTGAGGTGATCACACCATATAACGTCTCATTGCGGCCGCATGCCAAAATGCATAAATCTATCGACGTTGCTCGCCAGCAGCTGGCCCAATGCAATACCACCGGCATCTGCTGCCAAAAAGTCTCAGAAGCGGAAGTTTTTGCTAGAGCAGGCATCAGAGATATCCTCATCACTAACCAGGTATGTGATCAGGTGAAAATAGAACGGCTGGCCGGCATTGCTGCGCTGGGTTGCAGATTATCCGTGTGCGTTGACAATAAGACTAATATCGATGCGCTTTCAGCGGAAGCAAAAAAACAGAATGTGCATATCAATTGTCTTGTTGAACTGGATTGCGGGGCTGGGCGTTGCGGTGTGGCAGATGCAGAGCAGGCCTCAGAGCTAGCCACTTCTATCAAAGAGGCAGAACATTTGATTTTTGACGGTCTTCAGGCCTATCACGGCAGCATCCAGCATGAACTCGATCACGATCAGCGCAAAACAGAGCTGGATGCGGTAATTAAAAAGGTGAAAGTTTGTCTGGATAGTCTGGCAGCATCTGGCCTCAATTGCCCAGTTGTGAGCGGCGGCGGCACAGGCAGTTTTTTGTTTGAGGCCTCATCTGGCGTCTATACAGAGGTTCAATGTGGGTCTTATGCCTTTATGGATGCTGATTATGGCCGGGTGCATAATCGGGATGGTAAAAGGCTGGATAGAGCAGACTGGAAAAATGCGCTATTTATCTTAACTAGTATTATGAGCACAGCTAAAGATGGTCAGGCAATTTGTGATGCAGGCCTGAAAGTACAGTCTGTTGACAGCGGCCTGCCTGTCATTTTTGGCCGTGATGATATAACTTACGTAAGTTGTTCAGATGAACATGGGGTCATTGAGGATAAACAAAATCAATTGAAGATAAATGACAAATTATATCTCGTACCCGGTCATTGTGACCCCACTTGTAATTTACACGACTGGTATGTTTGCGTGCGTGATGATGTCGTTGTTGACCTATGGCCCGTCAGCGCCAGAGGAAAGGCTTGGTGAGGCTCACTACAAATACTTTCTCTTATATACAGGCTATCACAACAAGCTTTAAAAAAACGTGCAAAGTGATGGTGTGGTTACAAATCACTTATACGCATACCACAGGGCAGAAATGCTCTCTCATATTAAACAGGTAGTAATAATCGTTTGCTGTGTAGAAGTGGTGCCCAGGGGCGGATTCGAACCACCGACACGAGGATTTTCAGTCCACTGCTCTACCAACTGAGCTACCTGGGCATACTGAGCCTTTGAAAGACGCACCTGGACATAAAAAGGACTATTGATGAACATCTAGCCAGAGCCAAGCTTTTGTTAATATTGTAAGGGGTTATAACGATATCGCTTCACGCTGTCCAGCCCGAAATCACCCTGTTTTGCCTACCTTTCAGGTCTGCCCAAAACCAGCTTCAACTGTCATCATCAACTTGTGTTGACTGTTGCGATCCATGTGCGGCAAGCAGCGTTTCGACATCGCTGTCCTCCATCGCTTCATGGGCCGGAATCGCATAACCCCCAGTCAGCCATTTTCCTAAATCAAGCTGTGCACAACGGCGCGAACAAAAGGGTCTATACAAAGCTTCAGCTGGCTGCTGACATAAAGGACACGCCGCCTTTTGTGTATGTCCTTTTACAATTTTCAGATGCGGGGGTTTATCAGCCATCTTCTTCTTAATCCAAATGTTTCTTTATGACTGCCTTAACCCTGTCATCCTTGTCAAGAACCGGACGGCCATGGCGAACAGAAAGCTCCAGCATGCCAGAACGGGTAAAGCCAAGACAGTCTGGAAACCGCCGATCGCGCCGCGCCAGGTCATTTGCCTGATACAAAATATCCGTACGCTGGCTTTTTGTTAATGCCGGCATATCCACAAGAATTTTACCGGCCAACCGGCGTAACCGTATAACCGCAAACAGTTCTGGCAGAATCGCCGCAGATAAGGGGCCAGGAGCCAGCTTGCTTTGTGCACTGTCAATATCAATCATGAATGCTGCCCTTGTTTGTTCAACATATAAGACCGCCCCATCTTTGGTTATGATGTCTGAATGACATGCCTGTTCAACCTGATCACAAAGCACCTGCCAGTCTTGATCAGTCAAAACGTCGACAGCTTTGTTATCCTCAATTTGCCTGAGCGTATCTGTGACAGACAAACCTGCATAAACCACTCTTGCTTTTGTCTCTACCCGCAGATCTGCAGTCATGTCTGCATACCTTCGCCAATGTTCAATTATCTGCGCAGCTTCAGCAATAACAGCTTCACACAAAACTGCTGACATAATGCCGTCTGAAGTAAAGGCAGCTCGTCTAATGATCAGCGTGAACCCCGCATCAAGAAGTCCTGCCCCTCGACAAGCTTCTGTGATTTTTGCTCGCTGCTGATCAAGCTGGGCAGAGGGGCGCAGCTTCCGGCTGATATTAACAAGGCCTGTCGCTTTGCCGTGCCAACGCAGTGTTACATATTGTCCTGCCAGCTCAATTCCAGCCACAGCCTGTACCGGCTTGTCTTCACGTGCAGATGCCGTCACTGTAACCAGAGCCAACTGGCCTTCTTGTTGCTCTGATCGGTCTTTGGCTTGCCAGCTGACAGCCCTGCCATCGGCAAGCTGGCCTTTCAGACGTTTATGCTGGTCAAATCGGCCTGTCACCCGTGCTAGATGAACAGAGCCCAATCCAGAAAAGATATTATCAGCTGTCCACAGATCAACAAGTCGGTCCCCTTCAATGACCGCACAAAGCTGAGGAGCCTCAAACCGATCAAAAAGTAGTCCATTATTCAGGCTGAACATAATCAAATCCCGCGCCTAGAAGCAGGCCGGCAACCTTGTGCATATCCAGTCCTACAATATTGGAATATGAGCCTGTTATCTCACGAACATATAAGCCCGCTCGGCCTTGAATAGCATAGCCCCCCGCTTTGCCCCGCCATTCTCCACTCTGAAGATAGGCATGCTTGTCTGCGAGACTCAAAGGTCTGAACTTGACGCGGCTGACAGATAGTTTTGTTCGCCATTCGCCATTTGGCAGATACAGACAGATACCGCCATAGACACGATGACTCCGCCCTGACAGAAGTTGAAGACAATGTCTCGCCTCTTCTGCTGTTTCAGCCTTGGGCAGAATACGCCGCCCGCATATAACAGCTGTATCCGCCGACAAAATGAACTGACCGCCCAATCGGCTGGCAACGGCATCAGCCTTTTGCTGTGCCATACGCAGAACATAATCTTTAGGCCGTTCACTTTTTATGAGTGTTTCATCAATATCTGCAGCAAAAACATGGTCTACAGATATGCCCGCTTCAGCAAGCAGGTGCTTGCGGCGCGGTGATTGTGAAGCAAGAATAAGCTGATATTTGGGCGGTGGCAGCATATAGCGTGTCATAGCCTGGTGCCCTTCAGCTGTTGGCTTTCCTGAAACCGGACTGCATTTACGTCTGGCCTTATTTAAATCGGAACGTGATCCGCCCCTTTGTCAGATCATAAGGGGTCATTTCTACATTCACCCGGTCACCTGCCAGCACACGGATTCTGTTTTTTCGCATTTTGCCACTGGTGTGGGCAAGGACTTCATGATCGTTGTCAAGCTTTACCCTGAACATCGCGTTGGGAAGCAGTTCGGCCACAGTGCCGGAAAATTCTATCACGCCTTCTTTGGCCATACAGCATTATCCTTATTCGCCCGTAATCTAAGTGGATGTCAGTGTTGGTCTTTTTTATGCAAAAGGTCAAGTTTTTTGGTGGTATACCGCGAAATAATCTGCCAGAAGCCCGTCGATTTGATTTCTGAGCTGCCTATAACTTTCCAAAGTTGTGTCGCGCGACCATTCATTTGTATGTGGCGGGGGGACATCCCAGAATAAAGTTTTACATCCATCATTAGCCCATCTGCGGGCTCTATCTTCTGCTTCACGGGAAAACGATACAATCAGCTCAAAATTAGCTGGATCAAGTGCCTCAAAGACTTGGGCTTCATGTCTGCTGACATCAATGCCCTCTTCCTGCAAAACAGCAACAACAAATCCATCGAGCGGCCCCTCAATCACACCGCAGGACACCGCCCTGCCTGCAGGTGAATAAGATTTTGTTTCGAACAGGCCTTTTGCAATCACTGATCTGACAGCATTCTGTGTGCAGGCAAATAGTATTTGCTTGTCAGCTGTTGTCATTGTTCCCCCCTTGAGGTCATAACACAGATTAACGTGAACAGCCGGCGTGATGTTGGCCCGTCAATCTTGACATAGTTATCTAGCCGTTGTTTCAACAGCTCAGCACCTTCATCATGTAATCCGCGACGGCCCATATCTATCGCCTGAATCTGCGATGGTGACTTTGTGCGGATGGCATCATAATAGCTGGTGCACACCATATGATAATCACGCATGATCCGCCGAAACGGGCCAAGGGCCATCACAAATCCACTCAGTGCTGTTTCTTGTTGGTCACGCACATCAAAATAAACATGGCGCAAATCTGTTTTCAGAT
>TARA_B100000963_G_scaffold288645_1_pt1 | contig 10267 bp, 8 predicted proteins | sample TARA_B100000963 | Tara Oceans TARA_B100000963 (sample SAMEA2622097) | marine metagenome | biome: marine biome (ENVO:00000447); feature: surface water layer (ENVO:00002042); material: "saline water (ENVO:00002010), including plankton (ENVO:xxxxxxxx)" | depth 5 m | reverse complement strand
TTATAACTATGGATGAAAGATAATTTCTCTTTTTTTATTAACCTCCAATAAAACTTTCTAAAAACCCTAATTTAACATTTTAGAAATTTAAATTTATGGTTTCTATATTTCATCAATAAGTTTTTCTTGCCACAATAGTCATAACACCCTCCGATTCAGTTTTAAATAATTGTCTAAGTTTATATTTAGCCATGTTAAATAAAAATTTTGTAAACTCATTTTCCAAATTATTTCGCCAATCTAAACCTTTAATTTCCATTTCACTCATCCATGTCAAAACATAGGGGTTTAAACTCCCCTTTAAATCTAATGAATCAATACTCCATCCATTTTTTTTCAAAATAATTTGAAGATTATTTGGTGAAAATAGAAACGTGTGTCTAGGTGTATGGAACCCTCCCCAATTTTCATTGTACTTTCTTCTGCTACTCGAGTCATAATTTGGAACCTCAACAAATAATTTAGTTTTTGAATTTGAAATTGAAGCTAACTTTCTTAAAGTTGTATTTGGACAATAGTCATGTTCTAAATAATGCCAAAGTGAAATTGCGTCAGGATTAAGATTTTCCGGTAAATCTTGAATTTGTCCAACAATGAGATTCAAGTTTTGATATTTTTTTTGTTCATTTTTCCATCCATTGTCTGAGAAGTCTATACCTATTAACGAAGACTTAAAAAAATTACCACAAGTTTCAAGAAAAGTTGGATTACCGCATCCTATATCTAAAATTACACTCCCACTTTTAAGTGTAGAATGCTGCTTTAAAATTTTTACTCTTCTAACATCTAATCGCTTTTGACTGATATGAGCAAATTTCTCATATTTTCCCCATGAAGAGGGTCCCCTGTAAGGTAAATAATTGTCTGTGTAATATTTTTTAAGCTCTTTATAGGATAAGCGTGGATTTAAAAATACAAGGTTACAAATTTTACAAATAAAAAAATTAAATTTTTTATTACTTACATGCATCATGGCTCTAGTTGAGCACAAAAAATTTATTTCCTTGCTATCACAAACTATACATTTTTCTAGCTTTTCTATATTTATTTTGTTATTGTTCATAAACTATAAATAAAATAAAATTACATATAAATTTACCACCCATTTAGTATCTCCTATTTAGTATTAGAAGTTGAATTACATCAGAATACATCTACTAATTCTCTTTTATTTTTAAAATAATTTTGTTTTTCATTTTTCTTTAGAAAGTACTAGTATATAATCGTTATTTGAACGAATATAGAAAGTTTCGTTATTAATTTTTATTTATCAATCACTAACATGTCCCAAACTTCACCCAAAGATTCTTCATCATATATGTACTGTTCTTCACCAAGCCAAATGCATGGAATTCCAGGAAAATATGATTGGGTTCCAGCTGAAATTACCTTGCCGTCAATTACTTTAATGCTTCTAATTACTCCAGTAACCTCACCATTTAGTAAAACATGCTTCTCACAATTTTTCCAATAGGTAGGGTATTCCGAATCCATATCCTGAGAAAAACCTGCTATAAAAATATTCTCTTCATTATCTACAAATAAATCATATATCTCACTATTCTGCCAGCCCTCATCTATAGATCCAATATTACAAGTTGATCTTGACCCATTAATCCAGTATGCTGGTTTGGTAATATAACCAAGAAAATTATTCGGTGCCATTACCGTTCCAGCTATAATTTTTTTATCACCTTTTATTTCAATATACTTCGCCTCTCCATCACCGTGACTCGGTCTGCTGAGATTAATTCTTTTATTATTTTTCCAAAAAGAGGGAATCAGGGAATGAGACTTCATATAATAACCTACATTGAAAATATTATCATTGGAATCTATCCCAACACCCCAACTCATTGAATCTTCATTAATTGTTAGATTTATTTTCTTTCCATTTCTCCAATAACATGAACCTTGATCAAAATAACCTCCAACATATATATCTCCTTTATGCAAAATTATTCTTTGTCCTTCCGAGAATTTACCCTCAAGCTTAGTCTGAGTTTGGTTAGAACCGTCTTTATTTAGTGACCAAACACTTCCACTGCCCCCATATTGCCAGCCTGTAACATATATTTTTTCGTCATGATAAAATAATCCTGTAGCCTCGAGAGCATTGCCAATTAGTTTAATTTTTTTATGGTTAATCCATATAACCGCTCCATCATTTATTGTTGAACCTGCAACAATGATAGTTTTATCGTTAAAATTATTATTCAAAAAACCATCAGATTCATTATTACTACTCTCCTCCTTAGAGCAGAAAAATAAAAATGAAAAAAAGGTAAAAAACAAAATTTTTTTTACAAATTCATACAGCCTTATCATCCCAATTATTATTCATAAAGCCATTTAATTGAATGCTTTTATTAGATTTACTCTAAAAAAGCACTAACAAAACTTATATTCTTTATTTAAGTAAATTAATAAAATACTAGTTAGAAAATGATTTTAAAGAGTTATTTAAATTTTGGATTGTTGACAAACTTATTTTTTATAGTTTTTTTTAATAATTTTTCTCAAGGTCAAATCATAAATAATAATGTAATTTTTAATTTCAAAATAGACAGATTTAACTTTGAAAAAAATATAACTGAAACCACTTTTGAAATAATAAATAGGTCAGATAAAAATTTTAATCCAAACAATTGGGAGCTTCATTGGAATCAAATGAAGGGATCAATAATTAAGGAATCTTTACCAAATGGAATAACATTTGAATATGTTAATGGAGAACATTATTATAAGATTTATTTTGGAGATAATTGGAAACTAGATAGAGGAGAGAGAGTTTCATTTAAAGTCAATTTTCAGGGAATTATTGACAGAAAAATTATGGGACCCAATGGTGTTTTTGTTGTAAATAATAAAATTGCTTTCGATATTAAATTAAATACCATATGGAAAAATGCGGAAGGTATCGATTTGCTTGAAATGCCAAGTTCAATAGAACTTTATGATACATATCCAAATAAAATTGATGATAAATCATTAAATATAAATTTACTACCAACACCTGATTTAATTATTTATGGAAATGATAATCAGTTACCAATCAAAGGTTGGAATTTGAAAATTGATCCTTTTTTTAAAGAAAAAACAACCTTAATAAATCAACTATTAACCAGTTTTTTTGATGTAAAAATAAGAACCGATAAATCTGATGATTATAATCTAATAATTAAAAGAAAAATTGATTTAGAAAAAGAATCTTACACTTTGGAGATAAATACTAAATCAATAGAAATTTCTTCTTCTGATATTTCCGGCATTAGACATGCAATACAAAGTTTAAGACAAATTAAATTTTTTCATAAAGACAATTCAATTGGACTACCAACTCTAAAAATAGAGGATAGTCCTAGATTTACTTACAGAGGATTTTTATTGGACATTTCAAGGCATTTTTACTCTAAGGAGAAAATTCTTCAGGTTCTTGATGTTTTGAGTTTATTAAAATTAAACTATTTCGAATTGAGGTTAACTGACGATGAGGGTTGGAGAATCGAAATTCCTGATTTACCAGAGTTGACTGAAATTGGAGCAAAAAGAGGATATACTGAGAATGAAAGAGATAAACTCATTCCTGCATATGGTTCTGGAGCAAATGGTTCAAAAAATGGGAATGGATTTCTTTCAAAAAATGATTTCAAGGATATTTTAGTCTATGCTAATAAACTAGGGATAAAAGTTATTCCTCAAATCAGTTTTCCAAGTCATGCTAGATCTGCAATTAAAGCAATGGAAACTAGATATTTTAATTATATGGAAACTGGTGATATAGAAAAAGCTAATGATTATCTATTGACAGATTTTAATGATGAGAGTCAGTATAGATCTGCCCAGGGTTATAACGATAATATTGTTTGTATATGTTTCGAAAGTTCATATAAATTTTACCATAAGGTATTTAGTGAAGTAAAGGCTATGTATGATGAGGCTAATATTAAAATGGAAAAGTTTAGTATTGGAGCTGATGAAGTACCATTCGGGGCGTGGAAAAAATCAAAAGTTTGCCAAGAAAAATATGGATTAGACTTCAATGTAAATGATTTGTATCTATCTAATCTAAAAAGATTATTAACAATGATAAAAGAGCGTGGGGTAACAATGACAGGCTGGGAGGATATTTTATTAGTTCAGTCATCTCAAAGTCAAAATGAGAAAAATATAAGATTAGAACATTTTGATTATGAACCGATTCCATATGTTTGGAATAATACATGGGGGGAAGGCAGGGAGGACATGATATATAAATTTGCTAATCTTGGCTTTAAAACTGTTATGAGTAATTCCTCAGCTTTTTATTTTGACATGTCAGACAACAAAGATTTTGAAAATTATGGCTTAAATTGGTCAGGTTATGTTGATTACTTTGATACCTGGGCAATTGACCCCTTGGATATTTTTTCCAATCAAGTTTTAAATTCGAAACATAGATTAAATCAAAAATATATCGATAAAACTGAGAAAATAAATCCTGAAAATTTAAATAATTTTTTAGGTATACAAAGCCAATTATGGACCGAAACAGTAATTGATAATGAAATTTTTGATGAATTATTTATGCCAAATATCATTCTTTTTTCAGAAAGAGCGTGGGGCAAAAGACCCAAATGGATTTTATCTAAGAACTTCGAAGATCAGAAAAGTAAAATGATTTTGGATTGGGAAAATTTTACTTCATTTATCGGAGGCAGTTTTCTTCCTTTCATAACTGAAAACTTTCAAATAAAATATCATTTACCAAAGCCTGGAGGAAAATTAATTAGAAATAAGTTATTTTTAAAAACCCAATTTCCAGGTTTAAAAATAAGATATACTACTGATGGTTCCATACCAAATATGAATTCAAAAGTTTATTCAGGACCCGTGGTAGTTAAAAAGAGGAATGATATCTATGCTAGATCTTTTGATGAGTCGGGTAGAGGTGGGTTAATAATAAAAATTGAGCAAGATGGAAATTATTAATAAAAGATTACTTTCAGTTGACATTTTAAGAGGTATTACAATTATTTTTATGATTATTGTAAATGATCCTGGATCATGGTCGCATGTTTATTCCCCACTATTACATGCTGAATGGAATGGAATAACACCAACTGATTATATCTTTCCTACCTTTCTATTTATAGTTGGTGTTTCTATAGTACTTTCTCTTTCAGAAAAAGTTGAAAATCAAATTTCCAAAAAATCAATTTTAAAAAAAATTTTTTGGAGGTCTTTAAAAATATATTTTGTTGGTCTTTTCTTATGGCTTTGGCCTAATTTTGATTTTGAAAATATTAGATGGGCAGGAGTTTTACAAAGAATTTCTCTAGTGTATTTATTTACTTCTCTGATCTTCATTTACTTTAATCTAAGGTCACAATTAATCCTATTATCTTTTATAATAATTGGATACACCACCTTAATGTGTTTTACTCCAATCCCTGGCTTAGGTTATCCCGATTTGTCTGTACCTGAAAAAAATTGGGCACATTATATCGATAGTATTTTACTTCCTGGAGTAATGTGGAGGGATACATGGGATCCTGAAGGTATTTTAAGTACAATACCGTCCATTGGAACTGGTGTACTTGGTCTTATTGCGGGAAATTTCTTGGTCAAAAAAAATAAGATTGAAAAGAAGATGTTGTTTCTCGGAGTTTTTAGTTTTGTACTTCTATTTTTAGGGGATATTTTTCAATATTTATTTCCTTTAAATAAAAACATATGGAGTACCTCTTTTATGTTATTAGCTGGAGGTATTTCTTCTTTTTCTTTATTCTTTTGTACCTACATATCTGACTATCTAAATCTTGGATATAAATTTAAGTTTGCTCATTCATTTGGAGTAAATTCAATATTTAGTTATGTTCTGGCAGGAATGTTAACATTAATATTTTACAGTGATAAATTATGGGGTACTGGACTAAATAATTTATTCATGGATTATTTTGGAGAGTTGGGAATATCTTTAAAACTGTTATCTCTTATTTATGCAGTTATTTATGTATTGATTATTTGGCTTCCAACTTTATTTTTATTTAAAAGAAAAATTTATATAAAACTATAATATATGTACGAGTACCATTCTGAAATTAAAAAATTACTTGATAAGGTTGTAGATAAAAACAGTTTCATACTAGATAAAGTAATAGAGCTAGTAAGTCGAACTGTAATAAACGACGAAATTATACATGCTTTTGGAACGGGACACTCACATATGATTGGATTGGAACTATTTGCTAGGGCAGGAGGAATTGCTAACGTTAATGCAATGTTAGATTCTACTGTTATGACCTCTGAGGGAGCCAGAAGGAGTGCTGAAATTGAGAGAATAAGTGGCTTTGCAAAAGTTATTTGGGATCAGCATAGAATTGAAAAAAATGATATTTTTTTTATAATTTCAAACTCCGGAAGAAATGCTATGCCAATTGAAATGGCTCAACTTGCCAAAAATAATTCAAATAAAGTTATCGCTATTACCTCCATAGACCAATCAAGTAAATATCCAGCAAGAATAAAAAATCAAAAAAAACTATACGAAATAGCTGATTATGTAATTGACAATTGCGTTCCTAGTGGAGATTCAATTATTCCAATTGGAAAAGACTTTTCAGGAGCTGTTTCCTCAATTCTTGGATGTTTCATTGTAAATTTAATTGTTACAGAGTCATTAAAATTGGTTCACAAAAAAGGAAAAAAATTACCCTTATTTTACAGTCAAAATATTGATGGTATTTCAAATGAGGAATTATTCTCTAAATACGAAAATAGATTAAAACATCTTTAAAAAATAAATTAAAAAAGCCCTCCAATAGAGGGCTTTTAGAATTTGTCAATAAAATGACTTAATTAACTTTCATAGCAGCGGCCATAACACCTGTTGCATCAAAATAATCTCTCACCTCGTGGATTTGATTTTTATCATTGAATACAAAAGTATGAAACGCATTTACTTTTACTACATTTCCAGTAGCGACACTTTTGGCAGTCCAATTACCTGAGGTCATTACAGATCCATCAGGTTTTCCAGAACTATCTGTGCCAGGAAACCATTTTGAGTCAGAGTATGAGATATCGTCAAAATTGTCCATCCATATTTTACTATTGGCAATCATACCCTCCATTTTTGCAGGTTCACTTCCCAGAAATGGTGCATAGTGAGTAACTCCAGGACATAAAAGGGGTTTTTGACTTTCAATATCTTCAGTTGAGAAAGATGCAAAAAACTTTTGAGCTGTTGCAAGATTTAAATTATACGATGTTAAATCAATTTTAGGTTCAGGTTTTACAGCAGGTTCACATGAGAATAATACTGCTGCTATTAGAATTAATGGTAATGTTTTTAATGTTTTCATAAAATGTAAATAAATTAAGAATAGAAACTTCAATTTAAAAGTTTTTCTTTATTAATTGATATCCTAAAACAAATTAATTTAAATTTTATCTAAAGTATAATATTAACATTGATGTAAAAACACAGATGCTAATACCCCAATATTTTACTGTTGGACTAAGTTTATAATCTTGGTGATATTTATATGGTATTTTGACTGATTCTTTTTGAGGCCAAATTAGCGTGTAAATCGTAATAAATAATATTATTGTAATAAAAGTTATTGCTTGGCTATGTAAAAAAGGTATATCTGGCATATAAATAATTAAAAATCCATAAATAGGGAAATTAATTATCATCCCAATAAAAGCTGCTTTCCAGGAAATTTTTTTCCAAAAAATTCCATAGAAAAATGCTGCAACAACCCCAGACTGCATAAAACCCCAAAACTGATTAATAAAAATGTATACACCACCCTCAAAAGATGTTATTACAGGAGCCCATAGACAAGCAATGAGAATTAAAATAATTGTTGAGAGTTTTCCTACTTTAAGACTTTTTGATGAGGATGCTTTTTTATTTATAAACGGTTTGTAAATATCAACTGTAAATATTGTTGCGGCAGAATTTAATAAACTATCAAGTGTACTTAGTATTGCACCAAACAAAGCGGCTAACATTATTCCAATATACCCGATTGGTAAAAGTTTTTTAATTAATAGAGGATATGCTGAATCCCCACAATTGCCTGTATCACAATTAGCTCTAATTTCATCTCCGAAAAGATCAAAAGCTATAATTCCAGGAATAATTATTATAAATGTAATCATAACTTTGAGAGTGGCTCCAAGAAGGACCCCTTTTTGACCTGCCTCTATATTTTTTGCAGCCAAACTTCGCTGGACGATAAATTGGCTAAACCCCCAATAAAAGAAATGTGGAATCCACATCCCTCCAAAAAAAACAGCTAACCACGGTAACTCTGGGTGATCTAATGGCATAATTACATGTAAACGATCACTATTATTTGAAACAAAGCTACCCCATCCACCTACTTTGTTAAGAGAAAGAATGAAAATTATTACACCACCGATTAATAGTGTAATACCTTGAATTAAATCTGACCAAACTACAGCTGAAAGTCCCCCATAATATGTGTAAAAACCGGCTATAATACCAATACCCCAAATACCATAATAAAGAGGTATCTCAAAAATGGTTTCAAGTGTAAGGGCACCAGAATAGAGAACAGTTGCCATTGATATAAAGGCATAAAAAAATAGCATATAAACCGACATTAAAGTTCTTACGGCTATATTATAGCGGTATTCAAGAAACTCTGGAAGAGTATATATTCCGATTTTAAGATATTTTGGTAATAAAAATATAGCCATTATTACCATTGCAAAGGCAGCCATCCATCCCCAAGTTGCTATAGCTAAACCAATTCCATCTCTAAACCCCTGGCCTGCTTGACCTACAAAATGCTCAGATGAAATATTTGTAGCAATGATAGAAATACCTATCAACCACCAGCTAAGGTTTCTACCAGCTAAAAAATAATCTTCATCAGTTTTTTTCTTACCCGATTTATATAGAGAAATGATTATAACAAAAGCTATAAAACCAAAAAAAGATATTATGTCAATGACCTCAATTTTCATGAAATAGGTCAATTTTCGTTAGAATTAAATTTTTATTTTAAAATTTTCATCCCAAAACCTGAAGCATCTGAAACTTTAATTTTGCCGTCAAAAATTTTATAATTTCCAAAATCAATATCGTCAGAAAAACACGAAACACCCTCAATGGTAACAACATTTCCAAATGCAGCGGCAATATGAGTTATATAATGAGTTTTCAGCATACTTCCAAAAGCATGTGGACTTGCAAGCATTTTATATGACTTTAATTCACCCATTAATTGTCTCCAACGTGTAAATCCAAAGGAGCGAATATCTGCAAGATATACGTTCATGATATCTTCCTTACCCATTTTCATACATAAATCATGGTTTATATTTGCCTCACCGTCAGCATAAAGAGTGTTTTTAAACCCATTCTCGTTCATCCATTTTCTTAGTATTTTACCTTCTTCATAATTCTCCCTGAAAGGTTCTTCGACCCAAAGTAAGGGAATGTCTCCAATTCCTTTTAAAAAATTAATAGTGTCTTGAAGGGTATATTTGTCATTAGAATCAACAAGGATTGTTACATCAGGGAAAGCAATATTTATTTTTTTGATTACCTCAACATCCATTTTCAATCCTTCTTCATGAGAATACCATTTTCCACTTCGCCCAATCTTAATTTTTAGTTGACGATAACCATATTCAATATCCCAATTACAGTTTTCAAGAATTTTATCAATTCCACCGGTTTTACCATTGTGTTCAAGTTCATCAAAATAGATCATGCCACTGTAAATTGGAGTTGTTTTTGATCCATTAACCCCAATTAATTCATAAACTGGTTTATTAAGTATTACTCCCATTAAATCGTGCAGAGCCAAATCCAAATAAATATTTAGGTTAGCATTTATTCCAAATTCAGGGGAAATTAGCTCTGAGACTGACTTTCCCTCAAGTTGATGTAATTCGTCATCACTTACATTTTTTCTTCCTAGTCCCCAACCAATTGCTCCCTGGTCAGTATAAAGCTTGAAAGCTTCATCAGAGTGATATTGACCGTGATTTCCTTTCCTAGCATTTTTTCCTACATGTCTTGGCCAGTTATAGTTAAAATTCAATCTTTCAACCCTAGAAATTTTATGTTTTTTAAGTTCAGGATGATTTTCACTATTAATACCTGAGAATAATTTAAAATATTCATAGGGAATTGCAGTTCCAAGTAAAGAACCTTTTATAAAGTTTCTCCTTTTCATTTTTAAATATTAAATTTTAAAGAATTTAATTTATAAAATTTTTAATAAAAAATGGGATA
>TARA_B100000963_G_scaffold79252_1_pt1 | contig 10276 bp, 11 predicted proteins | sample TARA_B100000963 | Tara Oceans TARA_B100000963 (sample SAMEA2622097) | marine metagenome | biome: marine biome (ENVO:00000447); feature: surface water layer (ENVO:00002042); material: "saline water (ENVO:00002010), including plankton (ENVO:xxxxxxxx)" | depth 5 m | reverse complement strand
TCTGATTTGCGACAAGATGAGGATGTACTTGATACGTGGTTTTCCTCTTGGCTATGGCCAATCTCTGTATTTAATGGAGTTTTAGAACCAGAAAATAATGAGATAAATTATTATTATCCAACTAAAGACCTGGTTACTGGACCGGATATTTTATTTTTTTGGGTAGCGAGAATGATAATGTCAGGGTATAAGCTCAGAGATCGACCCCCTTTCTCAAATGTTTACTTAACAGGTTTAGTACGTGACAAACTAGGTAGAAAAATGTCCAAACAATTAGGTAATTCCCCCAATGCTTTAGAACTAATCAAAGATTACGGTGCAGATGCTGTAAGGGTTGGTTTAATGCTTAGTTCTGCTGCGGGAAACGATCTTTTATTTGATGAATCGCTTTGTCAGCAGGGAAAGAATTTTTCTAATAAAATTTGGAATGCTTACCGATTAATTGACGGCTGGGAAGTTGAGGAAACCCAAACTATACCAGCATTGAATGTATCAGCTGTAAGATGGTATAAATCATTATTTGCTCAAACCCTTATTTCTATTGAAGATCATTTCAGTAAATACCGTATTTCTGATGCATTAATGACACTCTATAAATTGATTTGGGATGATTTTTGTTCATGGTTTTTAGAAATGATTAAACCTGCTTATGGTCAGCCAATTGACCTTGGAACATTGATAGCTATTAAATCTATATTTGAGGAAAATCTAAAGTTATTGCATCCATTTATGCCTTTTCTTACTGAGGAGTTATGGCACTTTATGCAAGAAAGAAAAAAGGAAGATGCATTAATTATTTCTCCATGGCCTAAGGTAGGTCAAGTTAACAAACAATTGATTAATGATTTTGAAATAGTAAAGCAGATCATAAGTGGAATTAGAAATTTTAGGAATGAAAAAAATATAGGATTTAAAGAGCAACTTATTTTAATTTCTGATTCTGAAATTCCCTATATAGAAGTTGTTAAGAAATTAGGTAAAATTAAAAAGTTAGGAAAAAAAGTAAATTACAATAACAAGAATATAGGATCATTTCGCGTTGGTAAAAATGAATACCTAATTCCAACTTCTGAATATGTAGATACTGAGGGTGAGAAGAAAAAGGTAATACGAGAATTAGAATATGCTAAGGGGTTTTTAAAGTCAGTGAAAAAAAAGTTATCTAACGAAAGTTTTGTGTCAAATGCCCCTAAAAAGCTGGTTGAGTTAGAACGAAAAAAGGTTGTAGATGCTAGACAAAAAATAGCTTTATTAGAAAAGCGGATTGATAATTTGTAATTATACTGATGCAATTTGATCTATCCCTCCTTTTACAAATTGGTCAATCACTACATTTATTTTTGTGCCAATAGGCAAGAAAAGGTCCACTCTTGAGCCGAATTTGATGAATCCAGCATCATTTCCTTGAATTGCTTTATCACCTACTTTGGCATAGTTTATGATTCTCCTAGCCACTGCCCCTGCAATTTGGCGATAAAGAATTTTTCCAACAGTCTTGTTCTCTATAACCACAGTAGTTCGCTCATTTAATTCAGAAGATTTAGGGTGCCAAGCAACAAAATATTTTCCAGGATGATACTTGCTAAAAATAACTTCTCCACTAATAGCATATCTAGTTACATGAACATTAAGTGGTGACATAAAGATAGACAATTGAATACGTTTGTCTTTAAAATACTCTTTTTCAAAAACTTCTTTGATATTTACTACTTTTCCATCGACTGGAGAAATAATATGATTTTTGTCAATAATAGTTTCTCTTTTGGGATTTCTGAAAAACTGAAGTATTAATAAAAGTATAATTATCGCGCTAAGTTGCAATAGTTTTTGTATCCAAAAATTTTCAATTGAGTATTCTACACAAATTGAAAGAGTGACAGTAATCATAAAGGTGTTGAGAATTATTTTATATCCCTCTCTATGAAACATATTGATTAATATTGGTGATAAAAAAAAACCATGGTGAACTAAAAATCACACTATCCATACGATCAAAAAACCCTCCATGTCCAGGTATTAAAGATCCACTATCTTTCACGTTAGCTTGGCGTTTAAATTTTGACTGAATTAGGTCTCCTATGGTCGCTAAAACTGCAGTTAAAATACCAATAAAAATGTAGAAAAATAAAGAAAAATAGGATTTATATAAACAAAAAATAATGGCAACAAGAACGGTAAAGACTAATCCTCCTAAAAATCCCTCCCATGTTTTTTTTGGGGAAATAGATTTAAAAAGAGGGTTTTTTCCAATTTTTTTACCAATTAAGTATGCAAAAGAGTTGTTGACCCAGACAAGAAGATAGAATAATAAAACTGAATCAGGATTATAATTTTCAGCAGTTCCTGCTAGAGCAATTATAAAAAAACATCCCAAGACAATGTACAGGGAAGTCAAAATACTTTTTACAATGTATTTTAAAATAATTTTTTTATTGTAAAAAAGCACGTAAAGTAAAAAAAAATGAGAGGCAAAATTTAATATTAAAAGATAATTTAAAGAGTGAACATCAATATGGAACATATTAAAATTATAAACCAATAATAATAGTAACGCAATAGCAAAAATACTTTTATAGTTTATAAGTCTCTGAAATTCAATTAATGCAAGTATTGAGAAAATTGTTAAAACAATTGAAAAAGTCAATTGATTACTAAATAAAGCAAAAAGTATCAATAAGGCATACAAAATACCAGAGATGAATCTAATATAAAACTCTTTCATATTTTAGCTTTCTTGTAGCAGTAAATATAAGCTTTTAGCGCTATTACCATATGATAAAAAATCTTTTTCATCATCTGAATTTTTGACGTTTAACGTTGTTATGTTGGATGGTAACCTATCAGAATATTTATTTTTCAGACTAGTCATTCCTTCACTTACGTCGTTGACAAAATTTTTTAGTCCAGAAAAAACAATTAAAAATGGGGGTAACTTATTCAATTTAAAATCTTTTAATTGATGATCGCATATGAGTATTGTACCTTTATTTGCAATCAAGTACTCACAATCAATTAAAAAAACTTTGAATTTATCTACGTTGACATTAATGCTTTGACATCTAATTTGGAACCTATCGGCAATATTTTGATTAAAGCACAGAATATCGTCATTATCCCAGTTATTCTCCTGAAGTATTAATTTAAAATAGTTATCTGTGCTTTTTGGGTCTTCACTGTAAATAAATTTTCCACCCTTTTCAGTAAAAAGTTTTGCAAATACAATTTCTATTTCATCACTTTTCTTTGGAAGATAAGGGCTTTCTCCATACGATTTACTGGTTTTTTTTTTAAAGCCAAACAGTTTGTTCCAAAAACTCACAACTAGGTTAGTTAACAGCTACCTTAACGCCTTTTTCATCAATGTCAGTTTCCTTATTCTTGTTTTTAAAAGGTCTCTCTCCCAAAATATTAAATAAGTCATCCTTGAAAATAACCTCTTTTTCAAGTAGTCTTTCTGCAAGTTGTTTTAATTTACTTTTATTTTTCTTTAAAATATTACATGCCCTATTATATTGAATTTCAATAATATCCGAAATTTCCTTATCAATTACCTGGGCTGTTTTTTCTGAATAAGGTTTTGTGAAGCTGTTTTCCATTTGTCCAGATGAGTCGTAATAAGTTATATTTCCTAGTGTATCATTAAGACCATACACAGAAACCATTGCTCTGGCTTGTTGAGTCACTTTTTCAAGATCAGAAAGTGCACCTGTACTTATTTTATTAAATATTATTTTTTCTGCTGCTCTCCCACCAAGAGTTGCACACATTTCATCCAACATTTGTTCGGTTCTTATAATCATTCTTTCCTCTGGAAGATACCATGCAGCACCAAGAGATTGTCCTCTTGGAACAATTGTTACTTTTACTAGTGGTGCAGCATACTCTAATAACCAGCTTACCAGAGCATGGCCTGCCTCATGGAAAGCAATGGTTTTCTTTTCCTCAGCGGTAACAATTTTATTTTTCTTTTCTAATCCACCAACAATGCGGTCTACAGCATCAAGAAAATCTTGTTTTCCAACAGATTTTCGATTTTTTCTTGCGGCAATTAATGCAGCTTCATTACATACATTAGCAATATCTGCTCCAGAAAAACCAGGTGTTTGCTTAGCTAAGAATTCTACATCAAGTGCTTTTGTAGATTTTAATGGCTTTAGATGAACTTTAAATATTTCCTGCCTTTCGTTTAAATCTGGTAAATCAACGTAAATTTGACGGTCAAATCGACCTGCTCGCATCAATGCTTTATCAAGCACATCTGCCCTATTTGTTGCTGCAATAACAATCACATTAGTATTTGTTCCAAATCCATCCATTTCAGTAAGTAGCTGGTTCAATGTATTTTCTCTCTCGTCATTTGATCCTGTAAAGTTACTTTTTCCCCTAGCGCGTCCTATAGCATCAATTTCATCAATAAAAATAATTGAGGGAGACTTGTCTTTTGCCTGCTTAAACAAATCTCTTACTCTTGATGCGCCAACCCCAACAAACATTTCAACAAAGTCTGAACCAGATAATGAAAAGAAAGGTACTTTTGCCTCTCCTGCAACTGCTTTTGCAAGCAGAGTTTTCCCTGTTCCAGGAGCCCCTACTAATAAAGCTCCTTTTGGAATTTTACCACCCAAAATTGTATATTTTTTTGGATTTTTAAGGAAATCAACAATCTCCTGAATCTCCTCTTTAGCTCCCTCTAATCCAGCTACATCCTTAAAAGTGGTCTTAACTTCAGTATTCTGGTCAAAGAGTTTTGCTTTAGATTTTCCAATATTAAAAATTTGTCCTCCAGGACCACCAGCCCCTCCTCCTGACATTCTTCTCATTAGAAAAAACCAAACTCCAATAATAATAATAATGGGTAAAAAGCCAAGAATTACATCCATCCATCGATTTTCTACAGTCATAAATTCATATCTAAATTTTATGCCTTTGTCCTCAGCCTGTTCAAGCTTTTTCTGAAACAATTCTAAATTACCAACTTCAAATTCATAATGTGGTCCACTGGTATTTTCTTGTCCAAATATATTTTTTGATTTAACGTCTTTATGGATGCTTTTCTCGAGACCGTTCTTATTTAGTGATACTCTTGCTAATTTTTGATTAATAACAGCAATTTCCGATACATCTCCCTCATTTAAAAATCTTTCGAAATCGGAAATGTTGGTCTTATTAATTTTTTGCCAATTACTGTCTCCGCTAAACATACTCGTTCCTAATAAAATTGTTATAATTATACCGTAAACCCAGTAAGGGTTGAACTTCGATTTATTATTTTTCTCTTCTTTCATATTTAATTAATAATTCGATGCTATTTTAGTTGATTTTGCATCTCCCCATAAATCCTCAATATTGTAATATTCTCTCGTTTTTTTTTGAAATATGTGTACAACAATATTTATATAGTCTAACAAAACCCACTCACTATTAGTACTACCTTCTAAATTGTAAGGTTTTTCTTTTAACTCTTTACTTACTTTTTTTTTCACTGAACTCACAATTGCGTTAACATGGGTATTAGAGCTACCAGTACAGATTATAAAGTAGCTTGAAACCATGTTGTCAATATCTCTTAAGTCAAATAAACTTATGTCTAAACCTTTCACATCATCAATTCCCGATATAATATTGGTTATAAGCTCATCTTCAGAAGATTTCGGTTTTGACATTTAAATCCATTAGTTTTATACAAATTTATTACTTTTTCAATTTATATCTAGTTTATAAATGACCAATTTCAATATAATCAAACTTGATGCCATTGACTCAACAAATGACTATTTAAAAAATAAATTCCACATTTCCGATTGTAATGACGGGGATCTTATTTGGACACTTAATCAGACTAAAGGGAGAGGTCAGCGATCCAATAATTGGTTTTCAGATCCACAAAAAAATATCACTTTCAGTGTGTTTAAGCGTTTTTTAGTTCTAAAATCTGATCAATTTTTTTTGATTAATTGTTCAGTAACTCTTGCAATTGTAAAGTTTTTGGAACATTTTAATATTCCTGACGTTAAGATTAAATGGCCAAACGACATTTTGTCAGCCAATAAAAAAATTGGGGGGGTTTTAATAGAAAACTTTATCAAGGGTGGCAGTTTAAAAGGAACCATAATTGGAGTAGGGATTAATGTAAATCAAACCTCTTTTATTAATCTCCCTTCAGCGAGCTCGATGTCGCTCCAATGTGACAAAGAATTCGAACTAAATCTGGTTTTTGATAAATTACTTGGTAGTTTAAATTTTTTTTTAAAAAAATTAAATAATCCAAATCGAAATCATCTTCTTGATTCTTTTCAAAAATTCATTTTCAAAAAAGGGGAGTGGTGTCAATTCAAAAAAAATAGTATTGTTTTTTATGGAAAAATAATTGGTGTAAATAGTAATGGTAAATTATTAATTCAAAACAAGTCATACGAGGTGAGTCAACATAGCAATGGTTCTATTGAAATGATTTATTAATTTGGATTCCAGTTCGAGGGATTTGATCTCCATGATTTTAATAGCTCAATTTCCTCTTTTTTCACATAATTAGAGTTCACTGCCTCAGAAATGAGTGTTTCATAATCACTTAGAGTGCTTAATTGAATAGCAGAACTTGCAAAATTTTGACTTGCTATTTCCAAGTTGTAATTGAATAATGCAATCATTCCAAGGACCTGAGCACCAGCATTTTTGAGAGCCTTTACTGCATCTAAACTACTTTTTCCAGTTGAAATTAGGTCTTCTACAACCAATACTTTCGCTTTATTTTCTAGTTGACCTTCAATTTGATTCTTTCTACCATGAGTTTTTGGTTCTGGTCTCACATATACAAAAGGACATTTCATGGCATTAGCAACTAACATACCAAAACCAATTGCTCCTGTAGCAACAGCTGCAATTACATACTTTTCTCCATAAATTGAGCGAGCTTGGTCGACAAGTTTATTACAAAGATGATTCCTTACATTAGGGAAAGATAAAATAATTCTATTATCACAATAAATAGGAGATTTCCAACCGCTTGCCCAAAGAAAGGGATTTTTAGTATTTAATTTAATTGCATTAACTTGCAATAGGTCTCTAGCAGTCTCTTTGGCAATTTGTTGGTCGTAAATCATAAGCAAATGTATAAAGTTTTTTTTAATAGAAAATTTGTAGAATTAACCACGGAAATTGTTGTACATGACGATACAAATCCATTTTTTTACATTAAATTTTGCGATGGAAAATCAATAGTAAATGCGCTAAAATCAAAAAAAGTTAAAGGGGTTTATTTATATCATCCCAAAAAAGAAAAGTTGTGGAAAAATTTATTAAGATGTTTTCCATTAGTTGAGGCTGCAGGTGGTCTAGTCCAACATGCAAATGGTAAAGTTTTGTTTATACACAGGAATAATAGATGGGATTTACCAAAAGGGAGGATAGAGAAAGGTGAAAATGAAATCGATGCAGCGGTAAGGGAAGTCATAGAGGAAACTGGAGTTAAAGATCTGATCGTAAAAAAACCTCTTCCCGTTACTTATCATATTTTATCAAAAAACAAAAAGTACAAGCTCAAAAAAACTTACTGGTATCTTATGTTTACCACTTATAATGGAATGCCCATACCTCAGATAGAGGAGGGTATATTAAGGGCAGTTTGGAAAAAAGAATCTGAAATCCCTGAGTTATTTGAAAATATTTATGAAAATATTAAAATTTTGATAAATAATTTTCATGAGAAATAAATTTACTTTAACACAGCTCTGGGAACTAGCTTTGAGAAATCACCTTGATTCGAGATTATTTCCCTTACAATACTACTGCTTATAAAAGATGTTTTGGCTTCTGTTAATAAAAAAAATGTTTCAATACCTGACAAACTTTTATTAGTATGAGCTATAGTTTTTTCAAATTCAAAATCATTAGAACTTCTTAGTCCTCGTATAATAAACTCAGAATTATTTTTTTTGCAAAATTCAGTTGTGAGTCCCTTATAGCTTTTCACAGAAATAGATTTTTTTTCATGGAATGTTTTACTTATAAACTCCATTCTCTGAATTAACGAAAACATATATTTTTTTTCAGGGTTCATACCTACAGCAATAATAATTTCATCAAAAAGGGAGATGCTACGATCTATAATGTTTTTATGTCCAAGAGTTATAGGATCAAAAGAACCAGGAAATACTGCACGTCTCATAGGATAAAATTAATTGTTTTTTTTCAATGCTTCTTCTAGTAACTGATCAAAAAAATCAGTTATATTTATGCCAGCAGCATCCAATTGCTTTGGAATTAGACTTTCCCCAGTTAGCCCAGGAACTGTGTTTATTTCAAGAAGGTGCGGTTCATTTTTCACCAAAATGAATTCACTCCTACAAATCCCGCTAAGTTCCATTTTTCTATATAGCTTTTCAGATATATTATTAACTTTTTTAACAACATGAATATCTATTTTGGCAGGGGTAATTTCTTCAGATTGTCCTTCATATTTTGCTTGATAATCAAAAAAATCATTTTCTGAGATAATTTCAGTGGCGGGTAAAATAATCACGTTCCCATTATTACCGTATACTCCAACTGATATCTCGGTTCCTTCAAGGAAAGATTCGATAATTACCTGGGAGTCTTCTTCAAAAGCTTTGTGAACTGCCTCTTTTATATCCTCTTTATGGAAAACCTTAGCAATACCGTAACTGCTTCCAGATCGGTTTGGCTTAATAAAACATGGAAGTCCAACAATATTTTCAATATTTTCTTCATCAAAAAGATCTCCTTTTTCTATAAAAATTGAATTAGCAGTTGCAATTCCAATTTTTTTTGCAAATTCGAGGCATTTTCTTTTGTTGAAAGTAAGCTTTGCTACACTAGTTTTACAGCTAGTTTGAGGTATTTTTTGTGACTCCAAAATATCAGCTAAATCACCGTTTTCTCCTGGTGCTCCATGAATTGCATTGAAAATAATGTCGAACCGAATGTTTTCGCCATTCACATTAAAATCAAATTTACTTTTATTGAATGCTATTTGAATATTTTTTTCATCCAAAACAGTCCATTGATTCTTATCAATTAATAAGCGATAAATATCCCATTTTCCTGTATTTAAATTTTTAAAAACAGTTTCGCCACTTTTTATTGAGATTGATCGTTCGGATCCATAACCTCCCATAGCTATTCCTACGACTTTTTTTAGCATATCTAAGCTTTTAACAAATGTATTGTATTTCACTTTAAACCAAAAGCCCATTGATTTATTATATTTGATTACATTTTAATCATGAATTTTTTTAGATTTTTTTTTAGTCGAGCTTTTTTAATTCAATTGATACTAGCAATATTTGCATCTATCTTTTTCGTTTACCTATTAATGTTATTTCTTAAAGCTATTACTCATCATAATAATATGCAAGAGGTCCCTAATCTAAAAGGAATTTCAGTTATCAATTTAATGAAAATTATAGAAGACCAAAATTTAAGATTTGAAATTATTGATTCCTCAAAGTTCACCCCTAATCTTCCTCCATTAAGTATTATTGATCACCATCCCCGTGCTGGTCAGATGGTTAAGAAAAATCGGAAGATATATGTTACTTTAAACCCCTCAGGATATAGGAGAATTAGTGTGCCAAATGTTGTACAGATTACCAGAAGAAATGCTGAGGTAACTCTAAAATCAGTTGGCTTTTCTATTGGAAAAATATCCTACAGAGATAATATTGGAAAAGATATGGTATTAGAAATGAGATTTAATGGTCAGCCTATTGAACCAGGAATACTTTTACAAAAAACAGCTAAAATAGATTTAGTACTAGGTAATGGAAAAAGAAATTAATATTTCTGAAGATTCAGAGATTAATGAAAATGAGCTCTTTGAGCATTTTTCGTTTAAGGCTGATCCAGGTCAGGAACCCCTTCGAGTGGACAAGTTTTTAATTAATCGAATTGAAAATGCAACAAGAAACAAAATTCAGCAAGCAGCAAAAACAGGAGCTATTCAGGTAGGAGGAAAAACCGTTAAATCAAATTACAAAGTAAAGAGTGGTGATTCTGTAAAAGTCATATTTTCATATCCACCACATGAAAATCTTTTGTTGGCTGAGGATTTACCGATTCAAATTATTTATGAGGATGAAGAAATTGTTGTCATAAACAAAGCTCCAGGTATGGTCGTCCATCCAGGACACGGAAATTACTCAGGGACATTAGTTAATGGTTTACTTCATCATTTTGAAAAACTTCCTTTAAATTCTGATAATAAACCAGGATTAGTACATCGTATTGATAAGGACACTAGTGGCTTACTGGTTGTAGC
>TARA_B100000963_G_scaffold324166_1_pt1 | contig 10301 bp, 9 predicted proteins | sample TARA_B100000963 | Tara Oceans TARA_B100000963 (sample SAMEA2622097) | marine metagenome | biome: marine biome (ENVO:00000447); feature: surface water layer (ENVO:00002042); material: "saline water (ENVO:00002010), including plankton (ENVO:xxxxxxxx)" | depth 5 m | reverse complement strand
TCATATGTTTGACGAGTGGGGACTACCTATGATGAAAGACAAAAAAACAGGAAGATATCAAAGAGAAGGCAAATGGCAAATAATGATCCATGGTGAAAGCTATAAACCAATAGTAGCTGAAGCTGCAAAAAAATCAGCTGATAAAATTTACAATAGAATTATGGTTACTCATCTTCTAATGGATGAAAATAATGAAAACAGAGTAGGTGGTGCAGTAGGATTTAATATGAGAACTGGTGACTATCATGTCTTTAAAGCTAAAACAGTTATAGTCGCAGCTGGTGGTGCATCACATATATTTAAACCAAGAGCGGTTGGAGAAGGTATGGGACGAACTTGGTACGCACCTTGGAGTAATGGATCAGCATACGCTTTACCAATAGCAGCTGGAGCAAAAATGACTCAAATGGAAAATAGAATTGTTCTTTGTAGATTTAAAGATGGATACGGTCCTGTAGGTGCTTATTTTTTACATTTAAAAACTTATACGCAAAATGCGAACGGTGAAAATTATGAAAAAAAATGGTATGACAAAACCAAGGAATTAGTCGGTGAATATATTGATCACCACCCAACACCAACATGTTTAAGAAACCATGCCTTTATCCAGGAGGTGATGGCAGGTGGTGGACCAATTCACATGGTAACTAAAGAGGCCTTTCAAGATCCTCATTTAGAAACAGTTGGTTGGGAAAACTTTCTTGGAATGACAGTAGGTCAAGCAGTTGTATGGGCTTCTCAAAATATAGATCCGAAATATACTAATCCTGAATTAACAACTTCCGAGCCTTATGTAATGGGGTCTCACGCGACTTGTTCTGGAGCTTGGGTAAGCGGACCAGAAGATATAGCTCCACCAGAATATTTTTGGGGATACAATAGAATGACAACAGTCGAAGGTTTATTTGGAGCAGGTGACACCGTTGGAGGAAGTGCGCATAAATTTTCATCAGGTTCATTCACTGAAGGTAGATTAGCCGCAAAAGCAGCTGTAAAATATATCGAGGATAAAAAGGCTGAAAATATTAAAGTCTCGGATGAACAATGCAAAGATCTGAAAGAAACTATATACAAACCATTAGATAATTATACTGTTGGAAGAAACGAAATAACAGGTGGAACTGTTTCACCAAGTTATATCTCTCCAATACAAGGATTACAAAGACTTCAAAAAATTATGGATGAGTATGTGGGAGGAATTACAGCAAACTATATGACGAATGACAACCTTCTAAAAAAAGGTTTAGAACTTTTAGATTGGTTACAAGAAGATTTAGAAAACGTAGGTGCCGAAGATTATCACCAGTTAATGAGAGCATGGGAGTTAAAACATAGAACTCTTACTTCTCAATGTGTTACTGAACATACTTTATTTAGAGAGGAAACACGTTGGCCAGGATATTATTATAGAGGTGATAAATTAAAATTAGATGATGAAAATTGGCATTGCTTAACTGTTTCTAGAAGAGATCCTAAAACTGGTAAATTCACAATGGAAAAAATGCCAGTTTATCATATAGTTGGCGACGAAAAAGAAAAGAAAGCTTCATAAAAATTCCTAAATGGATTTCCTGGATAAAACTGACGACGAAATCATTAAAATTGCCAGCCCCATTTGGGCAAATTTAGTTAAATCATCAAACATTCAAGATTATGGAGGATTTACAAAAGATTTTTCTTCTCAAATGCTTTACGGAGCAAACGAAGTTGAGCTTGGTAAGCAATGGGCTAACAATAAACTTCTTACTAGTCTCTCTGAAAAACAGGAAGTTTTGGGCTGTATTCGTAGGGACAAATTTATAACTGTTCTTTACAAACAAAAAAGTAACATACTACCAGGTGAATTTTTAGGAAGACTAGTTTTAGGTGTTGAAGGCGAACTGATAAAAGTATTCGGAGCCACAATTTATTAATATTGACAATATCTATTTTCAAGCATACTTAGAAGTATGTTAGATATTTACCTGCCGATTGCCCAAGTTAACGTAGATATCTTTTTATTACTTTTTTTAAGTTTAGCCGTTGGAGTTTTGTCAGGTTTATTTGGTGTCGGGGGCGGTTTTTTAATGACACCTTTTTTAATATTTATGGGCATACCACCAGTTTACGCGGTTCCAAATGAAGTTAATAATATTTTAGCAACTTCAGTTTCTGGATCTTTAACTCATTGGTATAAAAATACTTTAGACTATAAAATGGGTTTAATGATTGTTTCAGGTGGAGTTGTAGGCACTCTTTTGGGTATTACAACCTTCACTTATTTCTCTGAAATTGGCAAAATAAGTTTGATAATTTCTTTATTATACATGTATCTATTAGCAATAGTAGGAACATTAATGTTGATAGAAGGCATTCGAGAAAAAAACCGTCAATTAAAAAAAACAGTTTTAAAACAGAAGTTACACGAGCATAATTGGTTACAAGGCTTACCTTTAAGGATGCGATTTCATAAGTCAAAATTATATGAGAGCGCTTTGACACCAATACTACTCGGATTGGTAGTTGGGTTTGTTGCATCGATGATGGGTATTGGAGGTGCATTTCTTATGGTACCAGCTATGATTTACATTGTAGGCATGCCGATAAAATTAATTCCAGGCACTTCTTTATTCGTGACAATTTTCATAAGCGCAATTGTGACCATACTTCATGCGTTTAACTATGGATCAATAGATTTATTTTTAGTTATACCCTTAATTTTAGGTTCAATAATAGGAGTTCAATTAGGTCAAAAGCTTGGACAGTTTCTAGATAGCACTGAATTAAAATCTTTATTCGCTTTATTATTATTGTCCGTTTCAATTGCAATCGGTTATGACTCTTTTTTTAGAGACAAAAATGATAATGTAAATACAGAAACACTTTTAAAAACTGATTTAAATTCTTTGGCTGAATTTACCGTAAATTTTTCAAATGAAGCTCCTTTTTTATACGGCGCACTAGCTATTTTATTAGCTGTAACTTTAGGAGCACTAACTGCATTTGCTAGAAAAATTCTCAGCCCAATAGTAAGAAAATTATTAAGTGATTTTAGAAATAAAAATACTACAAAAAAAGAAGAGATTAAATTTCCAGAAAAATAAATGTTAGGCACTTCTATAGAGCTTCGTCATTACAAACTCCCTGTGTCCTAAAGCTTCTGCACAAGTAAGTCTACCATTCGCAACTCTTAACATCGTTTTTATTAACTCATCACCAGCTTGAGATAAATTCATTTCTCTAGATAAAATTTTTGAAACATCACAGTCAACATGTTCACTCATAAGTTTAGCTGTCAGTGGATTGGCAGTTAATTTTACAACTGGCTCAATTGGGTTACCAATAATATTTCCTTGTCCAGTTGGAAATAAATGAATATTAAAACCACCTGCTGCCTGCAGTGTAACACACTCTGCTGCGGCTGATGAGGTATCCATAAAATACAAACCTTTACCTTTCTTCGGTTCTTCAGCTGGTTCTAGCACATCAATAAATTTTAGATTACCTATTTTTTGAAAATTTCCAAAAGCTTTCTCTTCAATGGTTGTTAATCCTCCAGCTATATTTCCGGCAGTGGGCTGACTTTCTGAAAGATCGTTAGTTGCTTCTTTCAAAATAAAATCGTTGTATGCACTCCATGTTTTCATAAATTTTTCTTTAGCTTCAGGAGTTGCTCCTCTAGCAGCACAAACAGTTTCTGCACCTGTTAATTCTGAAGTTTCTCCAAAACATAAATGCACCCCAAATGGTTCTAATTTTTCCATTAGATTTCCAACAGTAGGATTTGATGCTAGCCCTGATGTAGTGTCGGACTCACCGCATTTAACTGAGATCCATAAATCACTTAACGGACATTCTTCTCTTTGTTTTTCAGATGCCCATTGAGAAAATTCTTGAGCTTTTTTAGAAGCTTTCATAATTGTTCCAATATCACCAGTTCTTTCAATATGGAAACCTTCAACTGGTTTTCCGGTCTTAGCTATTTCGTCAACAATTCTTTTTGTCCATTTTGGCTCAATACCAATTACTATCACTGCGGCTACATTAGGATTTTTTCCAGTACCTATCATAGTTCTAAAATGAAGCTCGAGATCAGCGCCAAACTGTAATCTTCCATAAGAGTGGGGTAGAGCTATTGTGCCTTTAATATTATTTGCTACAGCTTCTGCACAAGCATTCGATATATCATCTACTGGAAGTATAATTACATGATTTCTTGTTCCAGCTCTTCCATTTTCTCTTTTATAACCTAAAAAACTTTTTGGAATATCCATAGTCTTACCATTTCTTTGTTTTTACGTTATGAACATGTACATGTTCACCTTTTTTAATCGATTTAACCACTTTACCGATGTCGTGACCATATTTTAAAATTGTATCTCCCTCTTTAAGATCTATAAGAGCAATTTTATGACCTAAGGGAACCTCATTAGCTGAATTTACTTTAATTGTTTTGTCATTTTCCATTATCCAAGCGCTGCATTCTTGGCCTTTTTTCGTAGTTTCTATAACTACTACTCCAACATTATCTTTTTCGTCGTGGATAATTAAATCTGGATGTGACATAAAATTAGTAATGGATATAGACTAAATTTTGATATATTTAAAGAGAGTTTTAAAATAATTTTAAAGGATTTCTATGGCAAAAATGACGACTGAAGAAGCTTTTGTAAAAGTTTTACAAATGCACGGTATTGAACATGCATTTGGTATTATTGGATCAGCTTTTATGCCAATCTCACATATATTCCCAGATGCAGGGATAACATTCTGGGATGTCGCTCACGAAACAAATGGTGGTTTAATTGCAGACGGATATACTAGAGCAACTGGAAAAATGTCAATGGTTGTCGCTCAAAATGGTCCAGGTATCACTGGTTTAGTAACCCCAATTAAAACTGCTTATTGGAATCATACCCCATTACTTTTAGTAACACCTCAAGCAGCTAATAAAACTATGGGTCGAGGAGGATTTCAAGAGGTTGAGCAAATGAATTTATTTAAGGATATGGTTTGTTACCAAGAAGAAGTTAGAGACCCATCGAGAATTGCTGAAGTGCTAAATAGAGTAATTGAAAAAGCAATAAGAGGTTCTGCTCCTGCACAAATTAACGTGCCAAGAGATTACTGGACTCAAGTAATTGATGTGGAGTTGCCTCCTATAGTAAGATTAGAAAGACAGGCTGGAGGAGCTGATGCAGTTGCAGAAGCAGCAAAATTATTATCTAATGCTAAATTTCCTGTAATATTGTCTGGAGCAGGTGTAGTCATCGGTGGAGCCATTGAGGATTGCGTTAAACTTGCAGAAAAATTAGACGCTCCAGTTTGTTCAGGCTATCAACATAATGACAGTTTTCCCGGAAGTCACCACTTAGCAGTCGGACCGTTAGGATACAATGGATCTAAAGCGGCAATGGAATTAATTGCTAAAGCTGATGTTGTTTTGGCTTTAGGTACTAGACTAAATCCATTTTCAACATTACCTGGTTATGGCATAGATTATTGGCCAAAGGATGCAAAAATAGTTCAGGTAGATATGAATCCTGATAGAATAGGTTTAACAAAAAAAGTAACTGTAGGAATATGCGGAGATGCGAAATTAGTAGCTCAACAAATATTAAATAAACTCTCGTCAAATGCAGGCGACACAGACCGGCAAAAAAGAAAAGATTTGATACATCAAACAAAATCTGCTTGGCTTCAAAAACTTGCTAGCCTAGATCATGAAGATGATGACCCGGGCACTGTTTGGAACAAAGAGTCTCGAGAAAGGGACAAAGATAGGATGTCACCAAGACAAGCTTGGAGGGCAATACAAGCAGGTATGCCAAAAGATGTAATTATCTCAAGTGATATTGGAAATAATTGTGCAATAGGTAATGCATATCCAACATTTGAAAAAGGAAGAAAATATTTAGCACCAGGTTTATTTGGACCATGTGGATACGGTTTTCCATCAATATTGGGTGCAAAAATTGGGTGCCCAGAAGTTCCAGTAATTGGATTTGCAGGAGACGGAGCATTTGGAATAAGCATGAATGAGATGAGCTCTTGTGCAAGAAAAGAGTGGCCAGCTATTTCGATGGTAATTTTCAGAAATTACCAATGGGGCGCAGAAAAAAGAAACACTACTTTATGGTTTAATAACAATTTTATAGGAACTGAACTTGATCCAGAATTAAGTTATGCAAAAGTTGCAACTGCCTGTGGTTTAAAAGGAATTACAGTAAAAACTATGGAAGAAACAACTCAAGCTATTAAACAATCTTGTGAGGATCAAAAAAAAGGCATTACTACATTTATAGAAGTAATACTTAATCAAGAACTAGGTGAACCATTTAGAAGAGACGCTATGAAAAAACCTGTTAGAGTCGCAGGTATCAAAAAGGGTGATATGAAACCCCAGAAAAGTTTAATCTAATTTAATTTTAAAACAGTCGCGGGATCCAATCTAATATTAAACCAGTTTAACCTTACGTCAAGGTGAGGCCCTGTTGATCTTCCTGTTGAACCAACTGTACCAATTATTTCGCCTTGTTTTACTTTCTGTCCTTTTTTTACGTAAATATCTTTTAAGTGCATATATAAAGTTGAAATCCCGTGTCCATGATCAAATATCAAAGTTCCTCCGGTATAAAATAAATCTTTTTCCACCATCGTTGCCGTCCCATCTAGCATTGCTTTAATTTTAGTTCCCTCACTAGCTGCAAAATCAACTCCGTAGTGAGGCCATTTAGGTTTTCCATTAAGAATTCTTTGGCTGCCATAAACACCTGTCACTATTGCCTCATCCAAAGGATTTATAAATTTTTTTGTAAAAAAAGTAAGATTACTTTCTACAGCTCTTGCATCTCCAATTAATTTATTTTCTCTTTTTATTCTCTCGTAAACTTCTTTTGGCGGCGTGACTTTTTTTTCAGGCAAACCATCTATTTTTTGTATTTTGTATTTTCTTTTAAAAACTTTTTTCTCAAGAATTTTAGACTTTCCTTCTCTAGAAGTTTTTATAATGATATTGTTTTTTCTATCTCTATCAATTCCAAAAACAAAATAACCATCTTTTGTAACTTTTACTTTTTTTTTATCTATATAAACTTTAGTTCTTGGTTCTGTCTTGCCAAGTATAAAAGAACCTTGTTCAAATTTCCCCTTAAATTCAATTGCGAAACAGTTTTGAAATGAAAATAATAGTATTATAGAACTAATTACTATTTTATTGAGCAGTCCAGCCACCATCTACCACCAAAGAAGTTCCAGTAATCATCGCAGAACTTTCACTTGCCAAAAAAGCTACAGCTGTTGCAACATCACTTTCTTCTGCCACTCTTCCTAAAGGAATATTTTTAATCATTTCTTTTTTAAAATTAATATTTTTAAAAAAACCTTTTACCATGGGGGTTAAAACAAAAGTTGGACAAACAGTATTAACTCTAATATTGCTTCTAGCTAAATCCAAAGCCATACCTCTGGTAAGCCCCTCTAACCCAAACTTGGTCATGTTATATACACTTCTAATTGGCCCCCCAACTTTACCCATTTGAGAGGACATATTAATTATTGATCCCCCAATTTTTTTTCTATTTTTAGTTTTTAACATTTTATTTGTACAAATTTGAGCAATATTAAAACATGCTTTTAAATTTAAGTTTACTAAGAAATCTAGATTTTCTTTTTTTACTTTTGTAAAATGTTCTGGCCTGTTACTACCTGCGTTATTAACTAATATATCTAGTTTGTTTAAACTATTTACAATGGCGCTAAATTTAGTTGTGTTAGTTACATCACAAACAAACGATTTACATGAACCTTTAGTTTTTTTTATAATTTTACTTACTTTGTTTAAATCGCTTTGTGTTCGACTTATAATAATGACTTTTGCTCCAGCTTCAGCTAAAGCAATTGCACATGCCTTTCCTATGCCTTTCCCAGCACCTGTGACAAGCGCAGTTTTATTTCTTAGATTTATTTGTTTTAACATTATATTAATACTTTTAAATCCGTGTAAATTAAATCAATTGCAACTAACAATATAGCTAATAAACCAATCCAAGCAATCCACTTATACTTTTTAATCCATTGAGAAATAAGATTAGCTGCAACGGCCATTAAAATTATAGATAAAATCAGACCAAATACCAACAAATGATAGTGATGACCTGCTGCTCCAGCTACTCCAAGAACATTGTCTAAGCTCATCGTAAAATCTGCTAATAGAACTGTCCAAATAGCTTTTAGTAAATTTGAATTATCAACTTTAATATCTTTTTCACTAGTTAAAGAATCTTTAATTACGTCAACGTATAGCTTGTAGACGATGTAGAGTAATAAAATTCCACCAATTAATCTTAACCCTGTAATCTGAAGCAAATATGCTGTGAGTAGTGTTAAAACAATTCTCAAGATTACAGCACCACCTATTCCCCAAATGATAACTTTTTTTCTCTCATTTGGTGGAAATTTTGAAGCAACCATTCCAATTATGATTGCATTGTCACCTGCTAAAACTAAATCTATAAAAACTATTTGTGAAAATATAATAATTTGTTCTGACATGTTTACTGTTTCAATATCATGTCTGATGCCTTTTCAGCAATCATTATAGTAGGTGCATTTGTATTACCAGAAGTAATATTTGGCATTATCGAAGCATCAACAACCCTTAAATTTTGCAACCCCCTAACTTTTAGCTTTTCATCTACTACTGAGTCGTCACCAATACCCATTTTACAAGTTCCGACTGGATGAAAAATAGTTTGAGTGTGTTTACTTCCAGCCTGCACCAATTCTTCATTGTCAGTAATATGAATGCCTGGCCTATATTCTTCAGGCTCGTACTTTTTAAAGGCTTCCGTCTCCAACATAATTTTTCTTACTATTTTTAAACTTTTTGCTGCAACTTCTCTATCCTCTGCAGTAGATAAATAATTCATTTTAATCTTTGGATTATCTCTAGTATCACTACTTGAAATATTTATTTCGCCTCTGCTTGTAGGTCTTATATTTGCAATAGTTGGAGTGATACCATCAAAATCATGCATTTTAGTTGCACCCAATATATCTGTACTAATTGGTTGAACATGAAATTGTAAATTTGGAGTAGCTTTAGATGGATCGCTTTTTAAAAAACCACAAACTTGACTTGCTCCCATTGTCATAGGACCGCTTTGATTAAATATATACTCTAACCCGATCAGTAAATTTCCAAGTAGACTGTTAATTTTACTATTTAAAGATTTTAAATTTTTGACTTTATAAACTGGTCTAAACATTAAATGATCCTGTAAATTTTTACCCACACCTTTAAGTTCATGAACTACGTTAATCCCATGTTTTTTTAGTTTTAATTCGTCTCCAATACCAGAAACCTGTAGAATATGAGGTGAACCAATTGATCCAGCTGAAAGTAAAATTTCCTTATTAGCTTTAATTGTTTTTATTTTTTCTCCTTCATAAAAATTAACACTTATTGCTTTTTTACCTTCAAAATTTATTTTTTGAACATGGGCATTTACTATTATCTTTAAATTTGACCTTTTTTTAACAGGATTCAAATATCCTTTAGCAGCACTGCAACGCAACTTTAATATTTTTTTTCTGTTTGTAGTAAATTGAAAATAACCCACTCCGAAATTATCGCCAGTATTAAAATCATTAGTTCTAGGAATTCCATACTCTTCAGCTGCATTTTGAAACTCTTCAAGCATTTTTAAATTAATTTTTTTATTAGTAACTGTAATAGGTCCATTATCATTATGAAACTTGCTTTTTCCCAGCTCATTGTTTTCAGACTTTAAGAAATATGGAAGAACATCTTCCCATCCCCAGCCAGAATTTCCTTGTTGCCTCCAATTATCGTAATCATTACTTTGACCTCTAATCCACAAAAGTCCATTTATAGAAGAACTTCCTCCTAAAGTTTTACCTCTTGGATAACGAATTGACCTATTTTCCATCGTTTCATCTTTTTCAGTGTGGAAACACCAATCGACTTTTGGATTATGCATCGTTTTGTAATAGCCGACTGGAATGTGAATCCAAGGATAAGTGTCTCTACCGCCTGCTTCTAACAAAAGCACTTTGTTCTTTTGATCTGCTGTCAGACGATTTGCTAAAACACAACCTGCAGACCCCGCACCAATAATGATGTAATCAAATTCTTCCATGCTTATAATACTTATAGGTGGAAAATCATTAATTGCCAATGTGTGAAATTCAACCTAAGGTTTTAATACTATTGTTTGACTCTCAATTTTGAAAGAGGTTTAATTCTGCAATTAATAATAATCAAACGGGGGAATAATGAAAAAATTATTAACTGTTGT
>TARA_B100000963_G_scaffold213232_1_pt1 | contig 10301 bp, 12 predicted proteins | sample TARA_B100000963 | Tara Oceans TARA_B100000963 (sample SAMEA2622097) | marine metagenome | biome: marine biome (ENVO:00000447); feature: surface water layer (ENVO:00002042); material: "saline water (ENVO:00002010), including plankton (ENVO:xxxxxxxx)" | depth 5 m | reverse complement strand
CCTTTTAAATTTTCTTTTGCTAATGCTCGTTCATCACTTACTATATTTACGAACATCTGGTCCATAGGATCCTGTGGTGCTGGTCTAAATGCCTTTTCTAAAAAATTCCATATCTCAACTTGACTACAAGGTACATTTTCTAGTACCGTTAGGTCAACTTCATTTTGAAGCAATGGATATACGCTTCTATTTCTCCAGTCTAGGCGATTGTGTTTCATCTATTCCTCCATAATATTCAAAGAACGGCTCTATTTGATAATCCTCGGTAATTATACCTCTTCTCTTACTATTTGTCAATGGTAGGCCATCATCATCTATTGTCCAATCAGTAACCTTACCACCCATTTTACCAACTTCAGTTTCAAAATACACCATACAAGTATTAGATTCTTTAATACCATCTATCATAAAATTAGGTATAATCTTTTCATCTGTAAATTTACCAAACTCTTTTCTAATAATCTTAATTAATTCATCAATACTAAATGAGTATGTATTCAAAAAATTACCCATTTTTGCAACTGATTTAATTCTAATTGTAAGTGGAAACCCTATACCTATTTTTCTATTATATTTCTTACATAACTCTATAGCATAATTTATTAATGGGTTAATAACGTGTAAGTTAGTAGGATCCACAATAATGTTTATATGTGGTACTATCTTATGTTTTATACAATATTCTAAAGCTCTTGTTTTAAGTTTTGCATATTTACCATTATCAAATCTTTTGTAAACTTCATTATCTAAACCACCATTCATACTTAAACCTAACCAGTTAAGACCTGCCTTTTTTAAATCAATAACATATTGTTCTTGACCTAGTTTCAATCCATTAGTTAGTATTTGTGGTCTATGTTTATATTTTTTTGCAATTCTAATCATATCAAATAAACCATCATTCATTGTAGGCTCAGCACCTATAAATCTAATGTCTGTTCTTTTAGGCAATTTTTTAAATACTTCTTCAAGTTTTGTAGGGTCAACATCTGCAAATTTAGGATTATTTAACATATCACCAAGATAGCAATTAGCACATAACATATTACACTTGTATGTAGTTTGTACTGCTAATATAGGAAATGTATTATCCTCTGGCCTTATCATAATCTTTCCATTCAGTAGGTTTATTAATTGAGTGAGTAAAATGAACAAACTTAATATCTGGATGAAATTTGTCAAGATAGATATAAGGATTGCCTGTCAACTTTCTATACTTTTGAGTTATCTTTACTTGCCATTCTACCATATCTTTTCCATAAATTACATCTTCATTTGAAGTCCAACGAGTACACCAACTTTTAGGTGTTGTAATAACTTCTAATCTTTCATTAGCACTATCTTCCACAAAATATTGTTCACCATTTACGGGACCTGCTGTTGTGCCATTTTTTATATAATATTGTTGCCAGTATTCTACGTCTTTCATAAACTTATCATAAATGTACTTACAATCTTTAGGATAATACTTAAAGAAACCACCGTTTATTTTGTAATCATTTTTTGAACTATCTCGCCACCAACCTGGTATTGCTAGAAATTGTCCTTTTTTAACAGGATAATCAAATAGTTTATTATAATCATTTACTAATATTATATCAATATCAATAACACAAATAGGTTCATCAATGTCCATTTGCATAGCCCACATTTTATTCCATTGTAAGGTAACTCTTTTATCGTAAGGTTCTCTTACCCAAATAAATTCGTGTTGTGGTAATTTTTCTTGTAAGTATGTTTCGTATTCAGGACCATACTTATCACCAATTCTAATAGCTACTATTTTCATTTTACAAATAATTTTTCCTTTACAATCTCATTTACTGGCTTTCCAAAATATTCATTTTTTGAAAAACTATCATTCTTATCATCATAGTTTAACCAAGGAGATATACCTAATACTATATTTATTCTAGGTTGTAAACTCTCTACTTTTTTAACTATTGTTGGTCTATGAGGTAATCTAGTATTCCACAAATAAACTTTACCAACTTCTAATATATAAGTTTTATTTTCAACTTCAATAGCATATTCATCACTTGTTTGTAAAGGTATATTTAATCTTAATACTTCATTTGTAGGTTCATCTAAATGCCAACCTTTATCTGTTGGTGTTTTTCCGTGGCCAAATATATAAGCAACTCTACTTCTTAATATAGGAAATTTAAATCTATCAAAGAGTGTTCCTAATTCTTTGTAAATAAGATTGTCTATTTTTCTAAAACTAAAACTATCGTAATAAGTATTGACTATTTGTTTATGGTCACCTATATCTGTGCCATCACCTCTACTATATGATTGATGTAATAAAGGCGAACCAAATACTTGATGATATCTACTTGTATCGTCAAAAAAATCAGGATTGTAAGTTAATCCAAAACCTTTATAAGTATCACTCACATAATTTTTTTCTCGCCAGCCAACAAGTCCTACTTGTTTTTCTATATTCTTAACACCTTGTAAAATTTTATCTGCTGAGGGGAGATTTAATTCTTCTAAACTATATTCTTGCCAAACAAAGTCTTTTTGTTCTTTGTCAGTATCTTTAAAGTATTCATTTAAACTATTCTCTATCATTTTTAGCCCAACTCACATATTCATCAACATTCATAAAATTATGATACTTAGCAGTAATACCTCTAGGGTCTTTATAACCTAAACTAAGCGTAAAACAAATATTTTTAGGTCCACCTTTTTCATACATAGGCGCTAGTATAGGATTTCTATGTTTAGTATCAGGATGAAAACATTTACAATACGAAGCAGTAATACCCTTTTCAGCGGCCAATAAAGCAGTACCAAAACCGTGAAAAGCAGCTGATGTATACCAGGCTAAACTATTATCATCTTTTTTAGTAAACTTAAATATAAATTCAGGAAACCCTTGTTGTTTTTGTGTTTCACTTGGTCGTCTTAATCTTTGTGTATAAACTAAAAGATAAGGTGCTCTAACTTGTTCGTTAAATGCTAATTTAAAATTAGGAGGCCAACTAGGATCCCTATAATTAAATTCATAACTATCATTACTTGCCATTATTGCGTTTTTAGACCGCCATTCTTCATATATTTTTTTTAAATAATCAAAATCGTGTTCGTGTTGACCGCCTTTACGCCATAATTCTTTTGCTGTTCCACACATAGTAGATAGAACTAAATCCTCTTTTTCTTTTGCAAATTCAGGACCATAAACTTTTATATTACACTCAATCATATTATTCTTATGAGGTATTAGGTCGTGAGCGTCTTGTATAATTTCTTCTATGACTTTTTTAGACGGAATATCATCTTGTTTATAGAAACGTATATTACTTCTAAATTTCATTGCGTCTTTTAGAGTAAATTTTTTCTTTAACTCTTCAATTCTTTGTTTATTAAAATCACTAGTATTTTTTATCATAGCGCTTCCCTATTAATTGCTTTCTTAATATTTATTCTTTTACTACAAAATCTAGCACACGTCTTACAAGGGGCTATATCCCAGGTTTTTTGTAATTGTTTCATCCATATAGATTTTAAAAGTATGTCTGTTAAATCATTGTCAATACCATTCATAACTTTTGGGTCATACCAATTCATTATATTATCTGCATACCTTAAAGTATCTTTTAACCAAGGTTCACTTCTTCTATTTAAACTATTACCTAACCAACAACAAGGTAGTACATTACCATTAAAATCTAAAAAAAACTCGTTAATATTTAATGCTTTACATTCAATATGACCTGATTCTTTATCTCTATTTTTATTTTTTTTACTAAAATGTTTTGCTAGTTTTTTATTATCTATTGGGTTTTTATCTAATGTAGATGGTTCTAATTTATATTGTTTATCACCAACTTTAAATTCTAATTTTTCACCGTCTTCTTTAGACCAAAATCTTGGTGTATAAACCTCTTTAAAATTTAAAAAACCTATTTCTTTTGCCATTTGTTTAGCTTCGTCTATTTGATGTTGATTATGTTTAAACACCAACATTTGCCATTCTGCAATACCACCATTTTGTATAAATGCTTTTGCATTTGATATTACTTTTTTAAAATTTGTTCTTTGTCTGTAAATATGGTGCGTGTCTTCTAAGCCATCTATACCAAAAACTACGTTGTGTCGTATACCTGACATCAATTTACCAAATTTACCCCACCATTCAGTTGTCTTTAAACCACCATTCGTTGCAATAACAATGGCAGTTTTACTATCTCTGCTATGAGAATATTCTACAATTTCGTGTAAATCTTTTGACGCTATAGGGTCTGACCTATTACCACAATAATTAATTTTTTGTAGATTAAAAGTATCATAAAACTTATCATCAAAAACTTTTTTATAATCTTCTAAAACTAATTCACCTGTTTGTATATTAGGTTTTACTTGCAACTGACCACCTCCAACATAATTAATGTCTTGCATATCAGTATTTTTAGGATTAATTTTATCACCTACAATTCTATTTCTTCCACATTGTGGACACATTGCATTACATTTATCAGATAATTCTATGTGTACTCTTAAAGGTTTCTTTTCACTAAACATTATATACCAATAACCATAAATCTAGTCATACCATTATCTAAAGTTAATTGTCCTTCATACAATACTTGTTTTAATCCACCTTGTTCAGCTAACTCTTTTGTACTATTAACACAATTAATATGGTCATCAAACTTATCTTCATTTGTTGATTGTAAAACAAACCAAGCTTTTAAGTCAGGATTTAATTCTCTTATTTTTTTCATAGGGTACATATGTTCGCAAGATGTATTAATAATCAAATCATAATTAGAGTCTCTAAATTTACTCCAAGATTTTTCAAAGATATTAGAAGTTATCGCCGTATATCTTTTTTGATGTTTATATCTTCTATTAAACTTATAACTAATTTGTTTTGCGTCCGGGTCAATATCCCAATTATGAATAAATTTAATCAAAAAATTATCAAACATCAAAGGTGTTATAAATTGAGCAAACCAACCACCTACTAAACAGACATTTGAAAATTGTAAATCTAATTTCTTTAATTCATTTACTAACCATAACTTACCTTGTAGTTGTGAAGTAGTTGATGAATCTAATAATCTTCTTGATTGCCAAGGTCTTTGTTTTTGTGTTTCTGACCAGGCTCTTGACCAGTTACCAGATAATTCAGGAGTATATTTAATATATTCTACCATAATTTTTGTATCTCATCAATTTGATTCATATGCTCTGCTTTATCTTTCCAAACATAACTATTATTAAATAAACATATCTTACAATCAGGTCTTAATTTTTTTTCTGTCATATCATCTGGAAATATATTTCCTTTATACCAAGAGTAAACATCATTTTTAGGAAAAGGTTTAAAAAATCCTTCATCTTCATTATGAATATCATAAAATTTATGATTATAAAAATTGTCTATTGTCTTATATGAAAAGAAAACTATATCTTTATGTTTTTCAACATAATCATAAACAGGCCGTAATTGACCTCTAGTCCATCTGATAACTGAAGAATTTAAAGGTGTTGATATTATTTTACCAAAATTCTTTTTACAAGTATTAATATCATTCCACCAACCTCTGACAATATAAGGTCTACTCATTTCTAAATCAAAAAAGTATTTTAAATCTTGATGTATTAAAACATCTTGGTCAAGATAAAGAAACTGGTCACCTTTTATACTAGGAAATAAATCTTCATTAAAGATATAAAGTTTTCTATAAGCCCAAAACCTATCTTTTATGTAATAAGAATCCCAATGTGTAGGTAATTGTAAATCATCTTTTGTTGTAGGTCTATCAGTTAAACAATAAAAGTTAAATGGTATTGAACAATATTTTTCAACTTGTTCTTTTAACTTTTCTGTATATTCATTATATTTGTCGCCCCACCGTACACATACTACATTAAGCATTTTATTATCTCCAAAGGATTAAAAGAATCTCTTATAAGATTTTTTTTATCTTCGGGTAGCTGTTTGACCTTATCTTCATCAAACATTTTTAATTTTAACTCAAATAAAAAATTCATATGATTATCATTCTTTTTATCAAAATGAAACATAAAATCGTACCAATTAGTAAAGTTATTTGCTTTTAGTTTTAAGTCTTCTTTTAGTTTATCTAAATCTAACTTGTTAGCTTCTGCAACTTTTTCATAGTGATGTTTGATTTTATTTGTGGTAGTTTCTTGAACTAAATCTAAAGAATATTCTTTTATTAATTCTTGAAAATCTGGATGCTGGTGATTGACTTCTATAAAATAAGGTATTATCTTATTATCTTCATTGTAAACAATCTCTATCGTATCTTTCTTTTCGTTAGTATAACTCGCTTCAATAATTTTTCCACTAAATATCGCCATTAATTTACCATCCTATTTTTTTTAATATAATCATATAAATCAACTTGAGGTTTCCACCCTAATCTATTTAGTGTAGTTATATCAGCCCTATTATCCAGACGTTCATTGTCATTACCTATTTTACTCTCACAATCTATTTTAAAGTAATCAATTATGTCAACTAATTTATTTGTTTTTCCTGTGCCTATGTCTATGACGCCTCTTATATTTTCTGTCATCAAAATATCTATCGCACTCATTATATCACTAACGTGTATAAAATCTCTACTATGATTGGTGTTAATATACTGCACATCATTTCTTAAAATTTTAGGTATCAACATATTAGGTTTTGCATTTGGTCCGTAAACGGTTGTAAATCTCATACCTAAACTATTTTCAGGTGCTATCTGTTCAATACCATATTTACTCATAGCGTAAGGATTACGCCAAGGTTCCCAGGCTGTTGATGAACTAGCATATAATATTCTAGTATCAGAAAAAAAATCAAATAGTCTTTGACTTGCAATTACATTTTGTTTCCAATAATCAGTTGGATTATTCATACTATCTCTAACACCAGATAGTCCTGCTAAATGTATTACTAGGTCTGCTTGAAAATGTAAATCACAGGACAATAGGTCATTGCCTGAAATTTTATCTATGTTTATTAATTTATATTTTTTAGTAAGATGATTATATAGATTTTGTCCTATAAAGCCATCACCACCTGTTAATAGTATATTCATAATTCATAATTAAGAAGTTTTTTGTATCTTCAAAAAATAAGTGTTAATCGTTGTTGGTGTTCCGTTAGGAAACTCTTGAGCTCTGTAATCATCAGCGTGTAATTGTCTTGTTTGAAAATTACCATCACCACCAGTTAGTCTAGTATCTGCTATACCAGAACCTTTGTTTGTTCCTGAACCACCTATATTATATCTAATTTTATATCCACCAGTTGAGGCAATAGTTTCATTTCTCATCAACTCGTTTGCTATACTTGTTATATCAGTATTATTAAATTCTTGTAAATCGTTATCACTTCTAATTTTTATAGGAAAAGCACCTAGTGTAGGACTTGACATTGTATTTTTCTTTAAGTAATAACTATTGATAGTTTGTGGATAATCTAATGTTGCATTTGTAGCTGCTGGAATATTACCTGCTACGAAAGATGAAAGATTTGCCCTTGTATCTAAAAAAATCGGTGTTGATGATACTAAACTTTGATTAGCGCTTAGTGTTGCTGTGGTATCTATAAAATAAGTACCTGCTTGATTACTTGTATTTGAACCTGATACTAATTCGTCAATAACAGGTCTTACAAACGTATCCAACATATCGCCGTAATTCATAGCTCTGATATCGTTGTTAGAATCAATATAACAAAAGTATCTTTTACCATTATCACTTGTAATTGAAGGCGCTGATGATACTGCCTGATTAATTCTTGAATAAGTTACCGAAATAGAAGTTGGCTCACCTGTTTCCGCTTCAGTAGGAAATCTTGAACCGTTATTTGATTGTGGTCCAGATATCATTCTAGTATCAGTTAATGGCAAACCTGATAGTGTACCACCTGAACTAACTACTGCTAATGTTATTGGACTTGCTTGTTGAAATTCGTATCTAAATTTATTCTTTAGAGAATTAAACATAGTGTCGTCCATACTTTGGACATTTCCACTATTAATGTAAGCAGGACGAACTACAGCCATAATCTATTACCATTTCTATGCACCTGCACCGTACAATGTTTTTAATGCAACGCCGGCACTATTGTACAATACTAAACTTACTACGCTATTTAATTTTGCTGATGTTATTGAACCATCTGCAATCATTGATGTTGTAACCGAACCGGCAGAACCAGTAAGTAATACGGTACCTGTTGCGTCAGGAAAAGTTATTACTCTGTCTGCTGTAGGGTCAGCGCAAGTGAGTGCTAATTCGTTTGCGTCCTCTGTTGCACCTTCAAAAATTAAAAGTTTGTTTGGTTCTAATCTAATATCTGAACCAACATCTAAAGTACCAGAGGCAGCTGTTATTTTTGGTGATGTTATAGCATTACCAGTTGATATTGTTAAATTATCATTAACGGTAATTGTATTTGAATTGTTTGATGATATTGTATTACCTGATACATTTATTGAACCAAGAGTTGCGTCACCAGTTGTAATAATAGCAGCGTTAATGTTTATAACACCACCAGATACATCATCAAGAGTATTTGTTTTTACAGCAGCTGAACCAGTTGTTGCGATATTTCCTGATGAACTAACACCACCGCTACCAACCGTTATTGAACTAGAAATATTAACATCTGACGGTAAACCTATAACTACCGTGTCTGTCGCTTGTACAGCTACCGTTGTTTCATTAGCAGTACCAAGCATAGTTAATTCTTGACCACCACCAATCAATTGTCTAGTTGAACTTGAGTCAACAACAAAAAAACCTTCAGCGGCAGAAACGAAAGTAATCAATTCGTTCATTGCACCGACAATACTTGTAGCTGATATTGAACTATCTAGTGTAGTAATATCACCAAAGTCATTAGCCGCTAATGCGTTAAACTCCGTTCTTAACGTTTCTAAACTATCTGTTTGTGCTATTTGTCTTACAGCCATTACTTAACTAATTCCTTTATCATATTTTTGATTTCTTTTAACTCTTGTTTTAAATTATTTATTTCTCTACAAGCACCTTTAATCTGGTCACTTTGACTTTTTCTATTCTGTCTTCTTGCCATATAAAGTTGATACTCGGTAACATTTGTATTAATTACAGCATTTGAACCGCTATCTTTAATTAAATGTGTATGTCCTTCAACTTTATATTTAATGCTCATTATACTGCCAATGCAATTGCTCTCATATCACTAATTCTTGGTGGATATGCTGAATTGTTTCCTTTCATTGCTATCTTAATTTGGAAAGTGTCAAACTCATTTAAGTCTGCAACACTATATTTGTATTCTTTAAATGCACTATCATTTTCTGCTGGCGCTACCGTTGTATCTTCGTTACCTGTTAGGTTAAATGGCACCCAATTTAAATCTGATAATTTTCTAGTTTCTTCACCACCTGATATTCTAAAATAAACTTCTACTTTAGATGAACCTCTAACGTTTTGAGTTAATCTTACATCAAGAGAAGTAGATAAGTTTTCTAAAGAAATCGGTCTTGTACAATAGATAGCGGCTGTTGAACTACCTGATGGTTCTGTATCAGCCACAAATTCTGGTGTATTAGAACTTGTCGGGTTATTTAATCTGTTTGAAACCGTAAATGCACTTGTTCTCGCTAAGTCAACGACAGGAGAAAGTTTTGTATTTGATGAAGTCAATGATAATTGTACTATTAAAGATTTTACTCCTAATAATTCATTTAATTCATTAATACCTGACATTACATATTTTGGTGATGTAAAGTAAATATTATCACCTGCGATTACCGTTTGTTCATTTACTGAAGTCGTAGCTATAAATTCTGTTTCGCCACCGTGAACTGATTTACCTGAAGTTGGTCTTAAAGCATATTTAATATTTGTATCAGGTAAAGTCATTGTTTGAATACTTAAATTCAATAAGTCATATGCTCTGTTTTGTGTTGCTGTAATAGCAGAACCACCAACATCACCTGTTGATGTTGCATTTGTGGCACTTGGCGAAAGAATATCATAACTATCTAAAGTTATATTTGATATTGATGTATATGTTCCGTTAATTTTGTCGTGAGCTATACCATTATAAGAACCACTAGGCACACCTGCAATGGTCACGTTATTATTTGTGCCGTGCATACCGTGGTTAGGATGGAAAACTCTAATTAGTTTTGAACCTTGCGTTGTTCTTAAAGAATTTGTTTTTAATGTTCTAGCTGGTAATACATCATTTGATAATGTAAACTTACCAGTATTTGCAATTGAAAACTCTGCACGTTTTAATTTAAATTTAATATCTTCGTTTTGTTCGG
>TARA_B100000963_G_scaffold294354_1_pt1 | contig 10304 bp, 13 predicted proteins | sample TARA_B100000963 | Tara Oceans TARA_B100000963 (sample SAMEA2622097) | marine metagenome | biome: marine biome (ENVO:00000447); feature: surface water layer (ENVO:00002042); material: "saline water (ENVO:00002010), including plankton (ENVO:xxxxxxxx)" | depth 5 m | reverse complement strand
TTTAGAGTGAAATTTAATGAATTTTTCTACTTTTTTCTTATTAAAAGATTTATTTTCCTCGAATGAAACTTTTTTTAAAGAATAAGCTTTGTTTTTTGTTATTCTTGATAAAATAGTAATATTCCCTTTATACAAACTTAAAACGACTTCTCCAGCAACTTGCGTTCTTTTTTTATCAATTATTTTTTGTAGTTTTATTCTTTGTTTTGAAAACCAATATCCATTATAGACTAGCTCAGCATATTTGGGCATTACTCTCTCTTTTTCGTGTGAAGTTTTTTTATCTAGCGTAACTGATTCCATCGCTCTATGTGCAGCATAAAGGATTGTTCCTCCAGGTGTTTCATAAACACCTCTAGATTTAATTCCGATGAATCTGTTTTCAACTAAATCAACTCTTCCTATTCCATTCTTGCCTCCTAAAAAATTTAATTTCTCTAATATTTTTTCAGGAATTAATTTTTTTCCATTTATTGCTATTGGGTCACTATTTTTAAAGGTTATTTTTACTTTCGTTTTTTTATTAGGTGCTTTTTCAGGTGAAACAGTTCTTTGAAAAATAAATTCTGGAGCAGAATTTTTTGGATTTTCTAAAACTTTACCTTCAGTTGAAGTATGAAAAAGGTTATCGTCAACTGAAAATGGAGGAGCACCTTTTTTATCTTTTGGAATAGAAATTTTATTTTCTCTTGCATACTTAATTAGATCTGCTCTAGATTGCATTTTCCATTCTCTCCAAGGAGCTATTATCTTTATTTTTTTTCCACCAAAATATGCATACCCAAGCTCAAATCTTATTTGATCATTACCTTTGCCGGTTGCGCCATGAGAAACAGCAAAAGCTTTAAATTTTTTAGCGATAGAAATTTGTCTTTTAGCAATTAATGGCCTAGCTATTGAAGTCCCTAATAAATATACCCCCTCATAAACAGCGTGAGCTCTTACCATGGGAAAAACGTAATCTTTTACAAAAACATTTTTTAAGTCTTCAATAATTATTTTTCTTACTCCGAGTTTTTTTGCGTTTCTAAAAATTTTTTTTCTATCTATAATTTGACCAATATCAGAGGTGTATGCAATTACTTCAGCTTTATAGTTTTCTTGTAACCATCTTAAAATTATAGATGTATCCAAACCACCTGAATAGGCTAAAACAATTTTTTTCATTTAGCTGCAAGTTTTTTTTGCGGTATTATAGGCTTTAGTAAAGCCCATCATGGAATAATGATCTGTAGTTTCAGCTCCATTAGTAGTTCTTGCTTTTACAATTAAATCAGTAGCTCTTTTCATTAATTTTATGAATTTTCTTTCCTCTTGATCATCTAATAACCATGCAAATTCTTTTTGGGAAAAAAAAGAATATTTTCTCTTTCCTGAAGATGCTGTCACACTTGATGTCTTATAGTCGTGCCCACTTGTTATACTAACCTCATCCTTAATATTTTCTGATGGCCTAAAAGTTACAAATAATTTTGATTGTGCTCTTTTGATCGCTGAGGGCGCTCTTTTTTGTGGAAGTGATTGTGCGAAACATATTTTTCCTTTATCAGTTTCAGCAACAAAACTCTCCCAATTTTTATATTTTCCAGTTGATCTTGGTGTTGCCCCAAAGGCATTAAAAGAAAAAACTAATAAAACAATTATAATTAAAATTTTTTTCACTAACATTATTCGTTTTTATACTAAAAATTAGCTATTTCAATGGTTTGAATTATGGGGAAGGGTTGGGGCTATCATTATGAATTTTATTAATTTTATCAATAATTTCATCAGACAATTTAATATCAATACTTGCAATATTTTCTTTTAATTGGTTCATAGTAGTTGCGCCAATTATATTGCTAGTAACGAAAGGTCTTGAGTTTACAAAAGATTGTGCAAGCTGAACCATTGTAAGGTCATTATCTTTTGCAAGCTTATAATATCGGTCGTAAGCTTTCATTGCCAGCGGATTTAAGTGTCTTTCCCAACCTTTGAATAACGCTTGTCTAGAATTTTTTGGCATTTTCCCATTTCTGTATTTTCCTGAAAGAGCTCCTGCAGCTAGGGGATAATAAACAAGTAAACCACATTTCTCTCTCAATGAAATTTCAGACATACCAATCTCGTAGGTTCTGTTTACTAAATTATAAGGATTTTGTACCGTCATCATTCTTGGAAGATTTTTGCTTTTGGATAATTCAATATATTTTGATAATCCATAAGGTGTCTCATTTGATAAACCCACATATCTAATTTTCCCTTTTTTAATAAATTTTTCTAATGCTGTTAAAATACTTTCAAAACTATGCCAAGCTCCCTCATTTTCGTTTTCTAAATAATCCCTTCTTCCAAAGAAATTAGTTGATCTCTCTGGCCAATGTAATTGATACAAGTCAATATAATCAGTCTTCAGCCTTTTGAGGCTACCATCTAAAGCTTCGCCAATTTTTTTTTCATTAAAATTGTTTCCTCCTCCTCTGATCCATTCACACCCAGGACCTGCAACTTTTGAAGCTAAAATAATTTTCTCTCTTTTTTTCCTTTTCTCAAACCAATTTCCAATCATTTTTTCAGTTTTTCCATATGAGGATGAAGTTGGAGGGACAGAGTAAATTTCAGCAGTATCAAAAAAATTTATTCCCTGATCTACAGAATAGTCCATTTGTGCAAATGCATCTTTTTCGGAATTTTGAGTGCCCCAAGTCATAGTTCCAAGACAGATTAAACTTACATCCAAATCAGAAGTTCCAAGTTTTTTAAATTTCATAAAATTCTAATATTTTTAATAGTTTTTTAGGTCAATTTTTGCCTATTGAAAAGTCTCTAAAAAAACTTATATATACTGTTATGGAAATTAATAAACAAAGATCAACAGTACGTTCATCTGCTTCTGAAGCTGTCATAGATCAGGGTCTAAGATCTTATATGCTTAAAGTTTACAATTACATGGCTTCAGGCGTTTTATTAACCGGTTTCGTTGCACTTTTATTTTTCAAGATGGCTGTAGTAACATCCGCTGAAGGTCAAATTGTTGGCTTAACCAATTTTGGTAACTCTATTTACGCGTCTGGATTAAAATGGGTAATTATGTTGGCTCCACTAGCCGTAGTATTTTATATGAGCTTTGGAATAGCAAAAATGTCTGCTGCAAAAGCTCAAACAACTTTTTGGGTGTTCGCCGCTTTAATGGGAGCATCTCTATCTTCAATCTTTTTAATCTACACTGGAGCAAGTATTACAAGAGTTTTTTTCATCACAGCTGGTACTTTCGGGGCAATGAGCATATATGGTTATACAACTAAAAGAGATTTAACTAAATTAGGATCATTTTTAATGATGGGTCTTTTCGGAATTATCATTGCGTCGCTGGTAAATATTTTTATGAAATCATCAATGATGTACTTTGTAATTTCTATAATTGGGGTGTTAGTTTTCGTAGGATTGACTGCATACGACACTCAAAAAATTAAAAATATGTATTTAGTAAGTGACAGCGGAGAATTGATTGGCAAGAAAGCTGTAATGGGTGCATTAACTCTTTACCTAGACTTTATAAATCTTTTCATAATGCTTCTAAGGCTTTTTGGTCAAAGAAGATAATTATTTTATTAATCTTAGTTTATTCCAGCTAGTTTTATTAATCAGTTGATTTAAATTTTCAGACTTCTTAATAATATTTCCATTTTTATCTTTTATGAAGTATTTTTCATTTAAGTAGTTTGGCTTTAGATTTTTTGTTATTCTTAAAAATGGCTTTTCAGAAGCCCTTTGATAAACATCAAAAGAGACTTCTTTCGTACATGATGAGAAAGAGTAGTCTTTCCAGGAACCATTTGAAACCATTTTTGCATATAGATTTAAAATACATTTAAGTTCTTTTTTAATAAAAAATTTTTCTTTCTCGCTTCTTTTTTTTTTATCATTATTAACAACTAACCAAATTTTTTTCATATTTTATATTTATTTATCAATGGTAATTGAAAAGCTGTAAATATAAAAGTGATTGGGAGAATTCCCCATACTTTAAAATTTACCCAAGTGGTTTCAGGTTGAGTTCTCCAAACAATTTCATTTAAAAAAGCTAAGAAAATAAAAAAGTAAGACCATCTTAAATTTAATTTATCCCACCCCGTTTCATTCAATTTAAATGCTGCTTGAAAAAAAAATTTTAAAAAGTTTTTATTAAAAAAACTTTTGCTTATAATTAATATGAAGGCAAATAAAATATTTACTATTGTAGGTTTCATATAAATAAATATTGGATTATTAAAATACAGGGTTAAACCACCAAATACCGTGATGACGATACCTCCTATTAATGGAACATATGGAATTTTTTTTTCTACAAAATACATTATCGTAACGGCTATAATAGTCGCTACGATCAATGGAGGTATCGCTACAATCAAATTATTGTCACTTTTATAATAAATAGTAAAAAAAATTAATAATGGGCCAAAGTCAGTAATGAATTTTAAAAATGACTTATTCACAATAAAGAGACTAACATATTATAAAATTTTAACAATTTAGTTATTGATTTTACTTAAAAAATTACTAACTATGAAGATATGGCAATAAGCAATAATGCAAAATTTTCGATCGGAGAAGTGGTAAAGCACCGTCATTTTGATTTTAGAGGTGTCATTTACGATGTTGACTTTGAATTTAACAATTCAGAGGAATGGTATCAGTCAATACCTAAAGAAGTAAGACCAAGAAAAGATCAACCTTTTTATCATCTACTGGCTGAAAGTAATGATGTAACATATGAAGCTTATGTGTCCGAACAAAACCTACTATTGGACAAATCTAAGGAACCAGTTAAGCACCCTTTGATAGAAGAAATTTTTTCAGGCAAAAAAGGCACAAGTTACTTTAAAATTTCAAACTAAATAACTACCGCCTCAAATTAAACAATATTTATTCAAATCTGCGACACAGATATACTATATATTTATGAAGTTTCTGCTCAACTGAGGATAAACTTCTTATATTACTCCCTCCATTTCTCAGTTGGGCTCATAATAGTTCTTCACAAAAAAAAATTATTATAGTAGTTAAGGCAAATGTTTAATTTTTTTCATAATAGCAATATATTTATTTGGATAGAAAAATTAATAAATTTTATAAATTCTATCTTCTTTGTTTTGCTTTTGGTTGCTCTTTCGTTTGCTTTAATATTTTCGCCTCCAGATTACTTACAAGGCGATAGCGTAAGAATAATGTATGTTCACGTTCCAGCTGCCTGGATTGGCCTGGCTTCTTTTACGGCTATTGCTTTTTTATCGATAATAAATTTTATTTTTAAAATTAAAAATTTCACATTAATAGCAAAAAGTATAGCTCCGATAGGTTTATTGTTTACGTGTATTGCAATAGTTACAGGATCTATTTGGGGTCAACCCACATGGGGAACTTTCTGGGCATGGGATGCGAGGATAACTTCAATGGTTATTCTAGCTCTTTTCTATTTACTTTTTATTTTTACGCATAAATTCTTGTCGGAAGAAAGCAAAGCTAATAATGTTTCAAGTTTGATTGCTATAGTAGGCTTGGTTAATATACCAATAATCAAATATTCTGTAGAATGGTGGGCAACACTTCACCAACCAGCTAGTATTAAAATTATCGGAACAAGTTCAATACATTCATCGATGTTAATGCCTTTATTACTAATGTTTTTTGTATTAATTTTGTATTGTGCGTTAATTTTTCTAATGAAATATAAGACAGAAATCATTAGAATTAAGAAAAAAAATTTAAAAAGAACATGATTAATAACTTAATTTTAATGAACGGTTACGGCATTTTTGTTTGGTCGTCATTTGCGATTACTTTCTTAGTTTGTGGAATTTTTTACTACAAAACTCGCAGAACTTTGAAAAAGTACGAAAAAGAATTTGCGAAAGAGATTGAAAATTTATCTGCTGAGCAGAAAAAAATTGTTTTAGAAAATTCTAAAATTGCTTCGAAAATTTTATCAGCTTACAATAAAACAATCTAAAGCATTTAATGCTTCCAAAAAAAGTAAAAAAAAGAGCCTCTCTTTTAGCTTTCTTTCTTATAGCTTCTGTTCTAGGCGTTTTTCTAATATTAAATACCTTGAATAAAAATATTCTATATTTTAACTCACCTACGGATATCAAAATAAGCCAAGACTTAAACTATAATAAAAAGATAAGAATAGGGGGTATGGTTAAAAAAAACACTTTAGAAATAAACAATCAAGAAATAAAATTTATTATAACAGATTTCAAAAATGAGATTAGTGTAAGTTTTAAAGGAACAATCCCAAATTTGTTTGCTGAAGGCAAAGGTGTAGTAGCGGAGGGAATGTTGAAAGACAAAAGATTTTTTGAAGCCGAAAGAATTTTGGCAAAACATGATGAAAATTATATGCCTCCAGAATTAAAGAATATTTTAAGTGACAATGCTAAGTAGTACTGGAAACTTTTTACTATTTCTAAATATCTTATTGAGTGCTTTAATTATTTATTACTCTTATAATAATCTAAAAACTGCGGATAATTTAATTTCTAAAAAAGTATTTAAAGTTTGCATACTACAGAGTACGTTAATTTTAATCTGCTTTTTTACCCTTGTGTCTGCTTTTTTGGTTTCTGATTTTTCATTGGTCACTGTTTACCAAAATTCCCACACGCTTAAGCCAATTTTTTATAAAATTACAGGAACCTGGGGAAATCATGAAGGAAGTTTGTTGTTATGGGTAATCATTTTAACATTATTCTCTTTTTTATTTTTAGTTTACAACAAGAGTCACCCAAAAAATTATAGGCTTTATACTTTAATAATACAAAATATTCTTATCTTAGGTTTTTTATTTTTTATATTATTTAATTCAAATCCATTTAGTTTTATTAGCCCTCCACCAAATGAAGGGTTAGGATTAAATCCAATTTTACAGGATCCTGCTTTAGCAATACATCCACCTCTGCTTTATGTGGGCTTTGTAGGATCTTCAATTTATTTCTCAGCAGCCATAGCATCAATGATTACAAATTACTCTGACAGATCATTCGCAAAGTCCATTAAAGCCTGGGTTTTAATTTCATGGTCTTTTCAAACTCTTGGAATTTTAGTCGGTTCTATTTGGGCTTACTACGAATTAGGTTGGGGCGGCTTTTGGTTTTGGGATCCAGTAGAAAATGCTTCGCTTTTACCCTGGTTTGCAATGACCGCTCTTTTACACTCTTTATTAGTTTTAGAGAAAAGAAATTTATTATATTTTTGGTCTATCATACTTTGCTTACTAACCTTCGTTTTAAGTGTTACGGGAACTTTTTTAGTCAGATCCGGTATACTCAATTCAGTACATACTTTTGCTAATGATCCCTCAAGAGGTATTTATATCTTAGTTTTCCTAAGCTTAATGATTTTAGTGTCTGTTTACATTTTATTTGCAAAATATAAACCAGCAAGTATTGAAATAAATTCAAATAGTAAAGAAACTTTTGTTTTAGTAAATAATTGGTTCATGATGTTTTATCTTGTTACAGTATTACTCGGCACCTTGTACCCAATATTTACCGATGCGATTTCAAATAACAAAATTTCAGTTGGCCCTCCTTTTTACAATTCAGTAATTATACCAATTGTTGTCGTATTTTTATTTTTTATGGCCATAGGACCTAATGCGAAATGGGTAAAAAATAAATTTATAGATTTTAAAATTTATTTTTTGATAATATTTGTTGCAATATTCTTTAATTTTATTATTTTTTATTTTTTTAAAAGCTACAGTATTATATCGAATTTAATAGTTATCTCCTCGTTATTTTTAATTTTATCTTCTATTGTCGATCTTTTTATAAAAAAAAATTTTAATTTATCAAGAGTGATATCACATTTATCTTTTGGATTTCTTATACTATTTATAGGATTAAATCATAATTTCTCGATTGAAAAAGATTTCAATTTAAAAATAGGGGAAATCAAACAAGTTGATAATTTTAAATTTCATCTCAAAGATCTAAAGCTTGTTCAAGAAAAAAATTATAAAGCCGTAATTGGCCAATTAAAGGTTAATAACTTGTTAACAAAAGAAGAGAGAGTTTTACAACCTGAAATAAGAATTTATGATAATCCGAAAACTTTAACTTACGAAGCTTCTATTCAAACTAATTTTATTAGAGATTATTACTTAACAATGAGCAATATTGATCGGTCTGATTATTACAATATTAAATTTCAAAAAAAACCGCTAATGATTTGGATTTGGATATCAGTAGCTATGCTTTCGTTAGGAGGTTTTTTAAGTTTATTAAGACATGCAAAATATAATTAAATTAATTACAGTATCTTTATTAATATTCATTCTGGGAATATTTTACCTATCTTTAAATAAAAATTCTAATTACGATACTAAATTTCTTGTTGGCAATAAATTAGCTGACATTAAATTAAATAGCCTTCAAAGTGATAGGTTTTTTATAAACGAAGATTTTAAGAATAATAAATTTACTTTAATAAATTTTTGGGCATCGTGGTGTGCACCCTGCAGAGTTGAACACCAATATTTAATGATGTTATCTAAGAATAAAGATATCAAAATATTAGGCATAAATTTTAAGGATAAGAAAAGTAATGCTTTAAAATTTTTAGAGGAACTTGGTGATCCATATGATTACCTTGCCAAAGATAGCTCTGGAAAACAATCAGTTAATTTTGGAATTTATGGTATACCGGAGAGTATATTGATTGATAATAAATTCAATATTTTAAAAAAAATTATTGGTCCACTAAATGAAAGAGATTTAGAGGAAATAAAAGAAATTATAAAATCCTAATGAAAATAAAGATACTTTATTTAATCATTTTTTTAAACATATCTATTTGTGTTTCGTCAAATGAGGTTTTAAATGAAAGTCAAATTCATAAAAATCTCCGATGCTTAGTTTGTCAAGGCCAATCAATTGCAGACTCAAATTCTGAATTTGCTCAAACTTTAAAAATGGTAGTTAAAGATTTAATTAAGCAAGGAAAAACCGAGGATGAGATTTATAATTTTCTTTCAGATAAATATGGAGATTGGATCCTCTATAAACCCAAGTTCAATTATGGAAATATTTTACTTTGGTCATTTCCTTACTTAGTATTAGTTTTTGGTGGCTTTATTATCGTTTTTTTAATAAAAAAACGCCAAAAAAAAACATAAATTGCTAACTGTACTTATTAACTATTTAGTTGTATTTTTTAGAATGAATCTTAAAATTTTAAAAGTTTTAACTATTTTAGTAATTTTTTCGTCACAAGTTTTAGCTGATGAAAGAAACAAAGAACTCTCCTTTTATACAGGAACCTTTGATGTAATTGATAAAGAAGGTGACGACAAAACAACCTTATTTGGCATTGAACATAAAAACCCTGATTTATTTAGAGACACCTTTTTAGGAAAATTTAAACCTGTTAGTGGTGCGTTTATAACAGGAAATAGTTCAGTATACTTGTACACAGGAATTGAAGGACAATATGGCCTTGGCCCACTAAAAATTTTACCAAGTTTTACTCCAGGGTATTATGAAAAGGGAGACGGCAAAGATTTAGGAAGCATTCTAGAATTTAAAAGTGAAATAAAGTTTGGTTTAGATATTTTTGAAAACTCTAAGCTAAGTTATAGTTATAGTCATATTTCTAATAATGACTGGGGAGATACAAATCCAGGTACAGATAACCAACAAATTACATTTTCTAAAAACTTTTAATAACAATGAATTTAAATGATTGTTATAATTTTGATGATTTTAGAAAATTAGCAAAAAGGAATCTTCCAGCCCCAATATTTCATTATATTGATGGCGGTGCAGACGATGAGACTACTTTGAAAAGAAATACAGAGTCTTTCTTGAAATGTGACCTGGTTCCAAACATACTTGCAAGTGTTGGTGAACCTGATTTATCAACGACTGTGTTTGGACAGAAAATCGATTTACCAATTTTCTTATCACCCACAGCAATGCAAAGACTTTACCATCATGATGGAGATAAGGCTTCAGCAAGAGCAGCAGAAAAATTTGGAACTTTTTATAGCATGTCCACAATGTCAACATCTTCAATCGAAGAAATAGCAAATATTTCTGGAGGTCCTAAACTTTTTCAACTCTATATTCATAAGGATCAAGGCTTGACAGATAATTTAATAGATAGATGTAAAAGTTCTGGCTTTAAAGCAATGTGCTTAACTGTTGATACTGTTGTTGCAGGAAATCGTGAAAGAGATCACAGATGGGGTTTCACTACCCCTCCAAAACTTACTTTAAAAAGTCTGATGAGTTTTGCAATGCATCCTAAATGGGCATTTA
>TARA_B100000963_G_scaffold76203_1_pt1 | contig 10306 bp, 10 predicted proteins | sample TARA_B100000963 | Tara Oceans TARA_B100000963 (sample SAMEA2622097) | marine metagenome | biome: marine biome (ENVO:00000447); feature: surface water layer (ENVO:00002042); material: "saline water (ENVO:00002010), including plankton (ENVO:xxxxxxxx)" | depth 5 m | reverse complement strand
CAGTCTGGCCATAAATTGATCAGTGAATTTCCTGTATATTTCACCCATGAATTTCTGTTGTTCTGTACTGGTTGTCATTAGAATCCTCTTCAGTTCTGAATCGTTAATTGACCCTCCGTTAGGGGATTTAATCCATTGTGAAAAAGTTACAGGCGCACCTATTCTTACAACAATCGGCGTGAAAAATCTAATTTTCGCTTTACCTGGCTGCATGAAATCACGGGCTCCGAGTATCGCTACTGGAATGATGTTGCAGTGTGGAAACCTCACCGCCAGTCGAGCTATTCCCGTTTTACCTTGCTGAAGATATGGCGGAGATTCCCTTCTGGACCTGGTCCCCTCGGGAAATATTCCCATCCAACCTCCTGCTTCTAACACATCAACGGCTGATGATAATGCCTGAGATGCTCCTGATTTTCTGTTAGTGTCTATTTGGCCCGTAGAGAGCATTACAAATCTTGTAAAACCGCCTTTGAAATGCTCAGTTTTTGCCAGATATCTGACAGGTTGTCTGGCTCCCATTATGACTACGATGGGGTCTATGTGAGAAGTGTGATTGCCAGCGAGGATTACAGGACCTTTTTTTGGTAGTCTTTCCAAACCTTCGTACCGGACGTTTGTGAGAGATCTTACAAGCGGGGGGAATATCCTCATTAGCCCACGATAGAACATCGGAGGAGTCGTTGTTGACCCTGTTCCTTCGAGACCTGTCAAATGTGACAGTCCCTCGACTGGTTCATTCATTGCATCTAGGGAAATTCGAGTCTGATTTGATGCTTTTTATGGCACAAGCCTTCTTGACCCATGATCGTCACCGATAGAATGTGGATCGACCCCCTAGAATACTGACGGTCGGAGTCGTGCTGATGTTACTATCTGTAACCGCACCGCCTGTAGCTGCAGAATATCGGGAGGACACATGGTTGAAGAACGTCATCGGCCCAGAATTGTTGTTGAAGGGCGATGAATTTGGTTGCCATGGTCTGGAGGATGTTGATCCACGGTTAGATATCACAGTGGTCAGTGCATGCAAATCCTATGTATCTTCAAGGATAAATGCCTCAAGATGGGGGCCAAACCTGCTATCATACGCCATTCCTGAGGGCGCTTTATCGGACAAATTAGCCGATGAATTGGTTGACAACGGCTTTTCAATTATTGGGGACCAATCTCAGACAGATGACCAAAGGCTAACCAGTATCTCGAGAAATGGTGGATCGATCGAATCTGGGCTTTCAGACAAATCCCTAATTGAGGAAGTTCCAGCAGGAAACCTGGTTTCCATGTATTGGATCGCAAGAATCGATGACATGAATATCAGAAGAGACCGAGGACTCGTGGAATGGCTGGTCTCGCAGGATTACTGGTTCACCACTTGGGGGGAATGGACCACACATGAGGAGGCCTCACTTTCCATAAATTCCTCTGAATCAAGCGGCTCTATCACATTCACCAATCATTACGATGGGATGTGGCGCACACCCGGAACAGTAGTCATCGACGGTCTTGGCGATTCCTTCGAACTAGAATGGTCCAATGTCCAGTATCCTCCACTTGATGAAGGCGATCGTAATCTCAAACCAGGATACAGACTAGATACTTCTGGGCAGCTTTATCTTACGATACCAAAATCCGAATCCGTGACTTTTACAACAAACAACACGGATTCACTGAACTACTCCGCATCTGTGTTCAACGGTCTAGAGAAGGGACTGACGATCGCGGGGCACCACACAACAAATATGAGGGAATGGAGTCAGGATTTTAGGGATACTCCTCTTAGGTTCACTTGGTTGATAGAACAATCAAAGATACCAGACAAGACACTCGTACTTCCATTCCTAGCTCTAGGTATTCTCATTGCCACACCACTTGCGATCCGGTGGGTTATTGCCAGAGATCAACTATGAACGGGTATTATTTCAGGGCCGCTAATTACGATTCCTCGATCCCTCATAACTTGGATCACTCTTTTTGCCACTCTGTGAGATAGACTCTCAGGGGGATGAACACCGAAGGAAAGCAAGGTTGAATCTTCAATCCATGCCTCTGCGCAGACTGATGTAACAAGGCCCGTGGTCCTCGCCATAGAATGACCATCTTTGCCCCCGTCATCCCTCAGATTCCATTCCATGACTTCACCCTTTTCAGATTCCACAGAGACCTTTAACCACGTGAATTCCGCCACCTCACTATCGTACTCCCAAGAGGAAATTAACTCATCATGATCTAAGCTACCATTCTCGCGCATATCAATGAAACATTGGATATGCCCGGGCCACCTCACTGTATATTCGGACATTTTTTGAACCTCCACGGTTGTTATCAACGAACGTAACCCATCTGTAAGAAATGCTTCCATCTCACCAGTTCCGCTAACCTCTACAAAATGCCTTTCTGACAGTGCTGGTAGTACCGCCCTGTCCCCTTCCCTAATGACTCTGGCAGGCCGAATGTATTCTTCGATAACGTCACTGGGTGAAAACGGGGCCATGTATTTCCATTTTCCAGTTGGTACTGTGGGATTCCCTCCAACCCAAATCTTCGCTTCCTTCAGTGGACCCATCACATCATCGGCATACTTTACCAACATGTTAGAGAACCCGGGCGCTATACCAACATCCCACAGGACTGTAGAACCGTTTTGCACGGCCCTTTCATCGTCATTCTCTGGGGTTGACCTGCAAAAAGACAGGTCGATTATCTTAGTAGGCTTCTCCAGAAGAGCGCTAGTGGAGGCGTATCCAATGGATCCCGGTAGCATATTGATAACTATACCATTCTCGGGAGAGTCGATACAATCATGGGGAGAAATACCCTCTTCAACATGATGCAGAATTACATTTTTTTCCCTCGATATCCTTCCTAGATCACGATCGTAGGCATGTACCTCATAACCCTTATTTGACAAGTATCTTGCGACGTACGACCCAACCAATCCAGTCCCGAGGCAGTGGAACGCAACCATGGCTATCTGAATTAGGTTGGAGTTTTAGAACTTAAACAGTACCATCAGTCAAAGGCTTGATTGCCAGATGATGTCACCGGTACCCTATGGACAACAGTAGGATAGACCCTTGGGGGTCAGATCATGATACTAATTACGATCGAGTATCATCCAGATTTGGCCTTGATGGGATTAATTTAGAGGATTTATCCAATCCAGGCATGCTCCACACGCGAGGTTTGATTTTTGCCCATCGGGATCTTGATGTGATAATGCATGCCCATCGACGAGGTAGTCCATTTGGAGTATTAACTGGTTTGATGCCATCGGGTAAGATGCATCTAGGTCACACGATGGTGATTGAACAAGCCAAATGGTACCAGTCCCTAGGTGCAGATGTCACTGTAGCTGTGGCTGATTTAGAGTCCCTTGCCACCAGAGCAGTCCCGCTTGAAAAAGGTCGACAGGTTGCTCTTGAAGAATATGTCTCGAATTACGCTGCTATGGGTTTAGATCCGGAAAAAACCAGTGTCTACTTCCAAAGCAGTAGGCCAGAAGTGCAAAGGTTGGGTTTCACTTTGGGGAGGCGGACAAATCTCTCCGAGTTGGGATCAATATACGGTTTCGAGGGAAATACTAACCTGGCCCATGTACAAGCACCGCTAGTTCAAGTAGGCGATATATTGCATCCTATGCTGGATAAATTTGGAGGTTTAAGACCTGTAGTAGTGCCGGTTGGGGTCGATCAAGACCCCCACATACGACTGACAAGAGATATTGTCTCCAAATCCCAATGGTTCAATGTCCGTAAAAGCAAGAACGGTGGGATACTAATTTCACTTAGCATACAACCTGAGAACCACAGAGCCTTTGGAGTCAAACAGAACCTCAGCGTGGATAAGTCTGAGAGGAGTAAAATCATAAGCAAGATAGAACATTTAGTTTCCTCAATGGGGTTCTCAGATATCCAGACTAATCCAAAACACGGTACGATCACTATACATGCTGGCACAGCTCATGACGTGAATGATCTCAGACTAGAATTGTGTAAGTTAGAGCGTGAACTAGGCGGAATAGGTCTGTTGCCGCCTTCATCTTCCTATCACAAATTCGCCATTGGTTTGGATGGGGGCAAGATGTCTTCCTCGAAACCGGAGACAACAATCTTCCTAAACGAGAGTATAGAAACTATGAAGCGGAAAATAATGAAGGCCCACAGCGGTGGTAAATCAACGGTGGAGGAGCATCGAAGGTTGGGCGGTGATTTAGAGACTGACGTCGCATTTCAATATCTAAAATTCTTCTTCGAGAAAGATGACGCAGAACTGACAAAGATAGCCAAAGATTACACCTCCGGAAAGACCTTGGCGGGGGAAATGAAAAAATTATGTGCACAACAAGCCGAGATTTGGATGAACGAACTCACTGAAAAAAGGGCTCAATGGTCAGACAAAATATCGGATTTTCTAGCATATGATGCCATTCAGAGCTAGAAATCTGATGCATCAAAGACCGGAATGGATGGACCAAGACTCAGATTTTCCAGGTCACTCGACTCCAGATCTTCTCGAATGGCGGTTTCATGTAAGATCATGGAATGGCCCAGAGGGTCCAACACCGCCAAAGTCAGCTCCTCAGACGTTCCATTGACGCTTCCAGTCAGTCTTTGGATATACTCATCGCAGGAATCGAATGCAAGTTGGTCACTATCATCGTGAGCCTGCCTCCTCAACATCTGGATCACCCCGACCAACCGATTGATCACGCCCTCGACATTTGTGACGTAACCATCAGAAGAAATACCAGGCTCTACTTCAATATCAAGCTCTTTGATCCTGACCGTGCCCGAGGAGGATCTGACAACCCTAGCGTCTGCTGTTTGAGGAGAGACAGAAATCGTCCATATGGAAGGAATTTTAGCCTCTCCAGCGATAAAATCAGTAATCTTCCAGCCACACTTTGAACAGCTTAATGTGAGCTCGGTGTGTTCTCCAAAATATGGAATCTCATGTGTGTTGACTGACATTTTCACTGACGAAGGGTCGCTGCATGAGGGGCATGACTGTTCGATGATAGTGTCCAATTCTCAGACCCCGTTTGTGACTGCAGTGTGGGTCGGAGGCAAGACAAGTAGCCTTTTTTTGCTAAAATTAAAAATCTCCCCGCCAATTTGCTTCTCAACTAATTGGATGAGGGGTTCCACGATCTTCTTCACACGATCTGGATTGTCTATGATGGACGAGAGATCCAGGATAATCATGTCTCCTTGGGCGACCCAGTCCATGATCTGAGGTAAGCCGTCTGGCCCGTCAATTATCGCATTGCGCAAAACTATTCCACCTTCTGAGGGTATGGGGGCATCAGGGTAGAGGCCCCCCATGTCGTGAAAATGCGATCCGCCTCGAAGACCCCCAGGGCCCACGGTCGCATTCTCTTCATTGGCCATGGTGTATCTTGCACTCACTAGGACTTTATGTAATCGCATGGAGATTGTCCAAATGGCTTCATAAGGGGGCCCCATGGTCAAGGGTCAGCGGTCAATACACGCTGGTGATTAGATGTCGGTTCAAACGGAGGCTATGAAAACTGGAACCAGCACCGTAGGCATCACTTTCGACGGAGGAGTAATCGTTGGTGCCGATCATAGAGCCACGATGGGTAATTTCATAGCTAACAAGAATGTGAAAAAGCTATTCAAAATATCCGGACGTATTGCGTTGACGACCGCTGGCTTGGTCGGACATGCACAATCACTTGCTAGAATGTTGGCCGCAGAACTCTCCCTGTACGAACTCAAAAGGAACACGCCTATGACTGTCCGTGGGGCAGCCACTTTGACGGCCAATATCCTAGTAGGGAGGCCTCATTACGTACAGCTGCTAATTGTTGGAGTTGACGAAACCGGTTCAAGTGTTTACAGCATTGACTCAGCCGGAGGATCGATACCAGATCTCTATTGTGCCACCGGATCAGGCAGCCCTTTCATGTATGGAGTTTTGGAAGATCAATTCTCACCAGGAATGTCAGAGTCACAAGCCACTGCCCTAGCCGCAAAGGCACTTCTAGCATCCGCACAGCGAGATAGTGCTAGTGGAAACGGTATGGATCTAGCAGTGATCACTATGGAAAACGGATACAGGCAGCTTACAGACGATGAGTTAGAGAAAGTCCTCTCCTCCCTCTGAAATTTAACATTCCCGGGCCGAAGCCCACCGAAGTTTGACCCTTCCAGCCCGAGGAAACGCGAGGTGCAACTATGCGACTTACATTAAATGAAGTCAAAAAGAAAATAGACAAGATGATACCTGAGAACCTTGATTATGAAATAGACGTCGAAGCAGGGTCGATATCTATCATCACGAGAAATCCACAAGCGTTTGGCAGAGGAGGTGGTGAGAGTTTGACTGTCAGAATCGCTAAATCCATCAAGAGACGTGTGGTGATCAGACCACATCCTGACCTCCTTCTCGACGAAAATAAAGTTGAGCAGAGAATAATGGAAATAATACCGGATGAAGCCCAAGTGAGGAACATATTCATTGATCCTGCTTTATCAGAAGTGACCATTGAATGTGACGATCCAACTTCAGCTGTAGGGCCAAAAGGTTCCGTCATACAATCGCTCAGAGACGACATTGGTTGGCTAGTGAACGTAGCCAGAGCTCCCGCTTTTGAAAGTAGGACGCAGCATGACATTCGAAGATATCGGCGAGAAATGGCAGATGAAAGAAGGGCCCTCATGAGAAAGTTTGGGACTAGAATCTACAGGCCTAAAAGACCAGGTCAATCATGGGCTAGGATCACAGCTCTGGGGTCATACAGGGAGGTTGGTAGAGCAATGCATCTTGTTACGACCAACGAATCAAAAGTCTTGGTAGATGTTGGCGCAAAACCGACTACCAACAGGAATGAGGTACAGCCATTCTTCACCGCACCTGAGCTGCTACCTTTAGACAACATAGATGCCGTTGTGATCACGCATGCTCATGTAGACCATATAGCGATGCTCCCCGTACTTTTCAGGTATGGCTACAGGGGACCTGTTTACTGCACACCACCTACGAGAGATTTGATGACTTTATTGCAAATAGACTACATCAAAGTCTCACAGGCTGAAGGATCAGACCCCCCATACTCCAAAGCAGACATACAGGAATGCATCAAACACGTGGTGGACATTGGACATGGAGAGAAGACCGACATAGCCCCAGACATAAAAATCTCCTTGGAAAACGCGGGTCACATATTGGGGTCATCCTCCGTTTACATGCAAATAGGAGAAGGCAGCAACGAACACCGACTCCTATTCTCGGGAGACATAAAATACGAGAAATCATGGCTTTTCGATGCTGCCACAGTCAGATTTCCTAAAGCAGATACCCTCGTAATAGAGTCAACATATGGTGGCCCTCAAGATTTCCAACCAAACCGAACTGATGCCACACATGAGATCCAAGACCTGATACGGCTTGCAGTATCACGTAGCGGCAAGGTATTTTGCCCTGTATTTGCTGTTGGTCGGTCACAAGAAGTTATGCTGGCGATTGATCAACTGTTCAAGAGCGGTGATGTTACGCCTGTCACCGTTTGGTTGGACGGTATGATATCAGAGGCGACCGCCATTCACGCCAGTCACCCAGATTATCTAAACAGGGATCTGAGAAAACAAGTCCTCAGAGGTGGCGATGAGAACCCATTCAACTCGCAATGGTTCAAACAAGTAGATTCTAGGGAACAAAGAGAGTCGATCATTAACGATCCATCTCCATGTATAGTCCTCGCTACTTCTGGAATGATGACCGGTGGACCGATAATGGAATACTTCAGAAATTGGGCACCGGAGCTTAATAATACACTTTGCTTCGTGGGTTATCAAGCATCAGGCACAATGGGGCGGAGACTACAATCTGGTCATCCCGAGGTCCCAATGGTTGATCGAGGACAAACACACATGATCCCTGTAGCCTGCAATGTCGTCACTATAGATGGATTCAGTGGGCACTCGGATAGGAAACAACTGATGGATTACGTGAAAGCACTCAACCCAACTCCAAGGCGTATTATTTGCCATCATGGAGACCCTCAGACATGCAACGCGTTCAGACAAGGACTCAGGGACGCATTCAGGGTTCAGACCCATGCACCTGCGAACCTGGAGACGATCCGGTTAATGTGATTAGAGTACAACTACCTCGTCGAGTTCCACAAAATCTTCAGTTTCGTAAGCCTGAGAACCCATGATATTTTGGGGCATATCGTCTTTAGAAGCAGATTTTGAAGAATCATCATAGCTAAAACCGAATGCTAGAACTATCGGAACTAGCAGAAGTAGACCCCATGACGAGATAGTTACAGTTTGAGCTTCGATCAGGCGGATCACAGAATTCAAGACAATTAGAGACGCCAGTACGATGGCTAACTTCCTTCGCATAGGCATGCTTCGCATATAGATGAGCCTGTCAGTCAACTATCAATAACCTCACGCTATCATTAGGTATCCTGGCCCGAAGATTCATCCTCACTATATGCACTTGTGGACATGCCACAGGAGGGATTTTAGGACAAAGAGTAACTTGTACGTCTTGTGGTTCACAAGATGGTTTGGTTACTAAGTCAACATACGACAATTCGAAGGATTTAGCCACAGCAGTGATGGAAGCTAATACTCCTTTGGAAATACAGCAGGAAATAATACAAAGGCTTAGTCGGCATAATAAAAATCGGGGATCCAGTTCATTGGAAAAAAAGGCACTGTTCCTCAAACACCTTTCCATAATCGCCCGGGACGATAAGAACATACTTTACGAAGAGATCAGGATTACAATGAATGAAGCTGGATTGAGTCTTTCTGAGATTCAAAGATATATCCACCAAGCCGAGAACGATGGCATCCTATGTAGGGCAGGGAAAGACAAGTGGATTTTTCTTGAACCTTAGGGTAGGTTCATGTTCTACCATGGTCTCGCATAGGACACTCACGGGCCTGTGGGTTAGTCTGGTCTATGCTAGATGCTTTGGGAGCATTTGACCCTGGTTCGAATCCAGGCAGGCCCACCATTACCACCATAGGTGAGGTTCAAAATCTATACCGGCCGGGAGGGTTTCCGGGTTGTCGCTGTGGGTGTCGCGGATTGGTATACTCGCGGGTTTAGTTTTGGAATTCTCTACGCGTGGATTAAGTTCGGTGAGATCTCAAACTCTGGTTTGGTCTCGTCTGCAACAGAAGTTGATATGATCCTTCATGGTGCATGTTTCTCATTAGCTTTTGGATACATACACAATTTCCTATCTATTATCAGTGATCTTATCATGCGGATGGAAGATAATTAGGACTGCGTCAGACGAGTAGATCTATTGCTTCCCGATCAAAAACAGAAATACAATTTGATATCGCGGTACGCTTATCGAACCACCTAGCTTCCTCTATCTCACCATCTTTTGGAGTAATTTTTTGACCATTGTCAGTATATTGAGATCTGTATGTGAAAGAGACCCAATCTAGACCTTCATCATTGAATATTGATTCTCTGATGATCAAATTTGGTTTTTGAGTCATGTCTTTGTCTACCCTAATCTTTGCATCAATCAAAATCGATAGGCCCAACTCCTCTTTGGCTTCTCTGACGGCGCCATCTTCTGGGTGTTCGCCATAGTCCACAAAGCCACCAGGTAGGGTCCAGCTGCCGGTAAAGAAGCCCCTGGTTACTTTGACCATAAGAACCTGGTTGGCATCGTTCAGAAGCACTACCTTGCTGACGATCCTATGAAGGGTCCTGTAGACAGATTCCCTCACCACGGGGTCTACTGCGTTATCCGATATTGTATCGTCTTTTGATGCCCAATGAGAGGGCCAAGGAATGTCGGGGGTCGAAACTTGTATTCGCACCTTCCTTTCGCCGATGGAAAATATGTTGACTCGCCTTGGAACCCATGGTATTCCCATGCGTTTTGCTTCGCTCGGCGTAGGTAATCTCAGAACGTCATCTTCCAAAAATTTCATTCTTCCCATTACTGGCTTTTTAGGGCCATTGCCATTTTTGTCCACCAGTAGTAGGCGACCATCATGTTCCAAGTGTACGTACTCTTCTAGCAATTCTACCTTCATCTCCAACCAATGACGTCTGTAAGTTGTTTTTTGTAAAACGCGCCGGACCGCTGCAAACTCTCCAACTCATTTTTCTCAAGATCTAGTTCTATGATCCTCTCTACTCCGTCTCTGCCCAAAATTACAGGAACGCCAATGTACACATCATTCATGCCGTATTCCCCGGTCAGGTACGCGGAACATGGAAGAAGCCTCTTCCTGTCTTGTATTACAGCTTCTGCCATGATGGCTGCTGCATTGCCGGGAGCGTAAAA
>TARA_B100000963_G_scaffold35954_1_pt1 | contig 10307 bp, 11 predicted proteins | sample TARA_B100000963 | Tara Oceans TARA_B100000963 (sample SAMEA2622097) | marine metagenome | biome: marine biome (ENVO:00000447); feature: surface water layer (ENVO:00002042); material: "saline water (ENVO:00002010), including plankton (ENVO:xxxxxxxx)" | depth 5 m | reverse complement strand
TGTCCGATAGGTAAGTGGTAGTATAAATAATTAATATCGTTCAACCGTAAAGGTCGGAAGTAGGCATTCGCCGAAGGAACGCACCTAACTTTAAAAAGGAGGGTGTATGACAAAAAGATTCACCCATTTATTTAAGGCAAGAAACAAAGAGAAGAACATACTTGACAGAGCAAAAGCAATGATGTTCAATCGGAGTGAAGTTGATATAAATGGAAACGGAACGTCAGGTTATACCGTGAAAGAGGGAGCCAATAAAGGCAAGATACTCGGACACAAAGTAACCAAGTCAACTAATAACTGGTAATTATCTGTAATAGACAGAGAACGTATCAGCGTAATTCATATGGCAAAAAGATTGAGGTCTTGAATAATTAGGTTTTGATTTACCTCTATATCTATATCTTACACTTTTTGCTCTTCTTGAAGCAGATACTTCTTTGAAATATTTTAAATACTTAATTGGTATATTCGCAGCTATGCAAGTGCCGGTATAACCATTTAGTCTTGATACTAAATGTTTAAGTAAGAGCGGGTTTACCACCCGCTCAAACACTTTTCTACGTCTATCTCTAGGTGTTTTATACATAGTGTTATCCTATTTTAAATATAATGGACCAGTCCATTGAATTAAATAATTACCAGAAAGTACATTACCTCTAGCAGAGTTTAAAGCAGGTGCATTGTAACCAGCGGCTTTCAATATATCACCTTTTTTAAAATGTTTAAAGTCTTCTTTTACAATAAAACAAAATACGCCATTTTCTTGTACAACTTTAATGTACTTTTTACCAGGCATTACTTTTGTATTAGAATCCCATTTATTAGTTTGTTCTAAAGAATAACCAGTAAGTTCTTTTCTACCATCAGAGGTAGACATTCTTACATAGTCTTGTTTAGCACCAGCCATCAGGTTTTTAATACCATCTTCTAGTGTCTTTGCAGTTTTTTCAACTTTTATCATAGTGTTCTCCTATTAGTTATTGAGTTTTTATCATTAAAAATCCACCTGACAACATCAATGCCATACCGCCTAAAGCGTACATAAACATTTCAATTAGTGAATTTGCATTTTCTACACATTTACCATCACAATCGCCAGCAGAACCAGCCATCATAGCAATACCTAAAAATATCAAGGTTGCAGAAATTATAGTTTTTATCATAGTGTTTTTCTCTCTCTGTTATTGTTGGTTATCGTTGGACTCAATTTTATCTAAAACTTTCTCTAAAACGTCATCTAAATTTTTGTTAGGATAAACTTCTTTTGTTAAAGAGTTAATCTCAGCAAGTTTAGAATCAACTTTATTGATTAAATTAGCGTGTTTTTTAATATCTACATTTTTAAACATAGTATTCATAGTGTTTGTGTCCTTTCTCATTTTACTTGTCCATCTTATCACGACTAAATAGTAAAAGCAAGCGAAAAAAAGCGAAAAATGACGAAAAAAAGCGTTTATTTTCAACGATTTTTAACTTTTTTTGTTCTGGTTACGTTCTTTTTGTGCGTTTCCTGTGCAAAAATACAAGAAAAGTGCGAGTCTTTCTCTTATGAGAGCGAATCAGCGCTAAAAATGTTGAAAGACGAAAAAATTTACGCTCATTTTCGTTGCATATTTTAACAATTTTAAAAAAAGTGAGCAAAAAATGGCAAAAATGAGAATATTTAAGTTTTGGAATGAAAAAGGCGATGAAAAAGAAAAAGAAGCAATGAGTTTGAAGAAGGCTACAATGTCTGTACAAGGCGATTTTAAAGAATCAACCATTGCAGTTGAATATATTAGTAAAAAAGGCAAACAAATGTGCCATTATATCAATATACCAATTGGTAGAAAAATTAGAGAAGCTGCAATATTAGAGAAAAAGAGATTGGCGCTAAAAGCAGCTAGAGAAGCAAAAGAAAAAAGTAGATATGCCAGCAATCGTTAGAAAAGGTGATAGTTTAACAACTGGTCACATATGTACTAGTGTGACCACACTTGACACACCAAGTCAAGGTACCGTTTTTGCAAATAACATATTAGTTGCAAGAGTAGGCGACCCAACCGTATCACACCCTAATCCACCAGCACCACCTTGTCCTGACCACGTAGCATTCATAAATGCAGGTTCGCCTAACGTGTTTGTAGTAGGTATTAAGGTTGGTAGAATAGGTGATAGTGCAGACGCAGGCAATATGATAAGTGGTTCGCCAAATGTTTTCGCAAACGGCTAGTAAAAGTATATAAATATTAGCGTTATGGCACAATACGACTCGGCATTTAAAAGTAATTCTAAAAGAAACATTAGAAAGTTTAGTGATATAGACTTAAACTTTGAAAGAAACTTGGTAACTAGTGATGTCGTTGCAGTAGAAGATGTAATTGCTATAAAAAGGGCAGTAAAAAATCTAGTACAGACTAATTTTTATGAGAGACCATTTCAACCAATATTAGGTTGTGGTGTAAGAGAATTATTGTTTGAAAATTTTACACCTATGACAAAAGTATTCTTACAAAATAAGATAACTGAAGTCTTAAAGAATTATGAGCCTAGAGTTGATTTGACAAGTGTAAATGTAGATGATGACCAAGATAATAATAGATTAGTAGTAGATATAAGTTTTTATATAGTTGGTGTACCAGGACCACAAACGGTCAGCACGTTTTTACAAAGGTTAAGATAATATGGCAAAATTAACGGTATCAGATTTAGATTTTATTAATATAAAACAAAATTTAAAATCATTTTTACAAAGTCAAACTCAATTTCAAGATTATGATTTTGAAGGTTCTGGTCTTTCAATACTATTAGATATATTATCTTACAATACTCACTATATGGCCTATCTGGCCAATATGTCAACAAACGAATTATACCTAGATAGTGCCGATATTAGAAACAACATTGTATCTTTGGCAAAGATGATTGGTTATACACCATCATCACCAAGAGCACCAAGAGCTGCAATAAATGTTGTTGTTAATAACGGCTCAGGTACTTCTATCACTATGGCAAAAGGTACAACTTTTTCCACAAGCGTAAACGATACAACTTATCAATATATTACAAATGATGATATTACAACTACACCAAAAGATGGTGTTTTTACTTTTTCAAACGTATCTATATTTGAAGGTACTTTAGTTAAATTTAAATATACGGTTGATGAGACAGATGTTGACCAAAAGTTTATTATACCAAATGCAAACGCAGATACTTCAACATTAAAAGTATCAGTACAAAATTCTGCCGAAGATACAACATTAGCTGCCTATTCTTTATCAACTGGTTATACAGGTTTAGATAAAGATACAAAAGTATATTTCATACAAGAACAAAGAGACGGTAAATTTGAAGTTTATTTTGGTGATGGTGTTACCGGTAAAAAATTAGAAAACGGTAACGTTGTAATTTTAGAATATGTGGTAACAAACAAAACAGATTCAAATGGTGCAAATAAATTTTCTTTACAAGGTAGTGTTGGTGGTTTTACAGATGTTACCATAACAACTAATTCTAGTTCTCAAGGTGGTTCAGAAGCTGAAGATAATGAATCAGTTAAATTTAATGCGCCTTTAAATTTTGCGGCTCAAGACAGAGCGGTAACTACAACAGATTACGAAACACTTGTAAAAAATATTTACCCTAATGCATTATCAGTAAGTGCTTGGGGTGGTGAAGATGATGAAACGCCAAGATATGGTATTGTTAAGATAGCAATTAAACCAGGTTCTGGTTCTACATTAACAGACCAAACAAAATTAGATATAGTAAACGGACTAAAACCATTTAACGTTGCTTCAGTAAAACCTGAAATAGTTGACCCGGAAATAACTTCAGTTTTATTAACTACAAATGCTAAGTATGACGCAAAAGCAACAACTAAATCTAAAGATACTTTAAGAGCAGATATTATATCTACAATAACTAATTACAATACTGGCACACTACAAAAATTTGATAGTGTATTCAGACATTCTAAAATTACAGGACTAATTGATGATACAGACGCAAGTATTTTATCTAATATAACAACTTTAAAAATTAGAAAATCTTTCTCTCCTTCAATTGCAGCTTCGGCCGCTTATAATGTATATTTTAGAAATGCATTATATAATCCACATTCAGGTCACAATATGGCTTCAGGTGGTATTTTATCTTCAACTGGTTTTAAGGTTACAGGTTCAGACGCTGAACAATTTTTAGATGATGATGGTAATGGAAATGTAAGAAGATTTTTCCTAGTATCAGGTGTTAAAACTTATGCAAACAACACGCAAGGTACAATTGATTATGCAACAGGTCAGGTAACTTTAAATTCTTTAAACATTGCTTCAATATCTAATATCAGAGGTGCGGCTTCAACAATTATTGAAATCACCGTGGTACCTGCTTCTAATGATGTTGTACCAGTAAGAGACCAGATTGTAGAAATAGATGTAGCAAATTCTTTAATTAGTGTAGAAGAGGATAGTTTTGTTGGTGGTTCTGCTGAGGCAGGTGTAGGTTACACAACATCATCAAGTTATTAATGATTAATGGCAAAGTTTAATGAAAAAATCTCAACGATACTTAACAATCAACTTCCAGAGTTCGTTGTATCTGAACACCCAAAGTTTGCCGAGTTTCTTAAAGTCTATTATCAATTATTAGAATCAGCAGAATTAAAAGTTAAAGATGTACAAAACACCGTTGGTGTTTTAATTGAGACTGAAACAGGTCAAGAAAATAATATTGTATTTGACGCAACAAGAATAGGTAGTGCAAAAACACCTCTTGATGAAAACGATAAAATATTATTAGAAGAAACTACTTATGGTAAATTTACCGTAGGTGAAATAGTAAAAGGTTTAACTTCAGGTGCAACAGCAAGTGTTTTAACTGAAGACTTAACAAATGGTAGATTAATAATATCTGCTAATGATAAATTTATTACAAATGAAATTATTGAAGGACAAGACTCAAAAGCTTCTGCTACAATAGTTAATTACAGACCACAACCAGTTCAAAATATTTCAGACCTTGTAAACTTCAGAGACCCCGATAAAGCGATTGAATCTTTTTTAAATAATTTTAGAAATGAATTTTTAGCAACTTTACCTGAAGTATTAGATAATGAAGTTAGTAAAAGAAACCTAATCAAAAATGTAAAATCATTATATAAGGCAAAAGGTACGGCTGCAGGTCACGAATTATTTTTTAGATTGTTATTTAATGAAAGTTCAGAAACAATTTATCCTAGAGAACAACTATTAAAAACATCAAGTGGTAAATATGACTCTTTAAAAATTTTAAGAATTATTGAAAGAGTAGGAAACACCGAGGGTTTAATTGGTAGAACAATCACAGGTAAAGATTCAAAAGCAACTGCCATAATTGAAAACTTATCACGTTTTCAAATTGGTGATGAAACGGTAACAGAATTAATTGTAAACCAAGAAAGTGTTGTAGGTGATTTTCAAGTAGGTGAAGAAGTATCAGGAACAACAAGTGATACAGATGACTTCTTTATCAAGGCAGATATTACAGGAATACCAGGAACAAAAACACTTACAAATACTGGTGCATTATATAAAATTGATGACACGGTAAAAGTAGATGGTGGTGGTATCGGTGCATTATTTCAAATTTCAGATATAGGAACAGGACAAGTTGAAGAATTAATTATAGATGATGTTGGTTCTAATTTTGCAATAGGTGATGTAATTAATTTTAATAATACAGGAACACTAGGTGCAAATGCGGCTGGTTTTGTAAGAGTTGTAAATGGTGGTATTGCAAACGAAGATGATTCAGGTGACAGAGTTGTATTAGAAGAATTTACGCAAGAAGGTGATAGATATGCCGGTGATGTTATAGTTCAAGAAACAGCCACAGGTAATGGAGATATTACAGATTTATTTTTATCAAATGGTGGTAATGGATATCAAACAACACCTGTTTTATCAATATCAAGTACGAATGGTACTGGTGCAAAGATAAGAGCTTTTGGTAATGGCATAGGAAAAGTAAATGGTTTGAGAACCGTTGAACACGGAAAAAGATATGAGACTTCGCCAGCACCAACATTAAGTTTCTTTCAAAATTTATTAGTAATAGATATCACAGGTAATTTTGTAGCAGGCGATACTTTTACAACTTCAGGCTCTGCTTCAGGTAATATTGATAGTATAGATACAGATAGAAATATATTAAAATTAAAAGATGTTGTCGGTACTATTAATATAAATGATACAATTACATCACAAACAGGTGGTACTGCTAAAGTTAAAAAATTTAATATTGCTAGTGCAACGGTTGATGTTGTACCTATAACAGATACAGATGGTGAATTTATTAATGAAGATGGTAAACTTTCTGAAAGTACAATGAGAGTACAAGATAGTTTATACTATCAAGATTTTTCTTATGTAATTAAAGTTGGTCAATCTATTAATGCTTGGCGAGACTCATTTAAAAAAACTATGCATACAGCTGGTTTTTATTTTACAGGTCAAGTTAATATTGCAACTGAATTAAATGCTAGAACACAATCTCCAGTAATTGGTTCTGTATCAGGTGTTTCTGATAGTCCATTTATGAGATTAGTAAATACTCTATTCTCTACAATATTTGGTAGAAGATTAGGAACAACAGATGATGGTACGTCATTGAGAACAGACGCATTAACAAGTGGCTCAATAGATAATGACCCACAAACTCACGACCACTTTACTTCAGGTACTAGAGAATTAACTTTAAGAAGAGCACCATTAGAAATTAATTATTTAAGTAGAGTTAGAAGATTGATACCAGGACCAGGTGATATAACTCATAATGTAAAACAAGGCCACGCATACGCAGGTCCAAGATATAGATTTTTAGACAAGAATATTCAAACAATATTCACAGGTGCAGGTTTCAATGTACAGACATTTAACGATATTAAGATTATAGGAACAAGAACAGGATTAGACGGTCAACCAGCAGTTTTTATTGCAACATCTAACGAATTTGGTAGAGACTTGAAAACAAACTTTACAATACCAGCTACGATAGCAACTAACAAAAATGACTTCTCAAACACAATTACCAACTTCAGCCAAACAACTGCTACGTTTGACGACACAACGCCTTAAAAATGATTATAAATAGTAGAGAGATTTAAAATATGCCAAAAAGTACAATAAATTTAGGAAGTTCACCAAATGACGGAACAGGTTCAAACCTACGAACCGGTGGTACTATCGTCAATAATAACTTCAATGAAATATATACAAACTTCGGTGATGGTACTAACTTAAAACCATACATTGATTTTGCAGATGACTCATCTACGGTTTTAAGAGCAAACATAGGTCAACCATTTACGATTGAGGGTGGTCTAGGTATTGACACAGCAGTATCTTCAGGTAAGTTTCAAATTAAAGTTAATGCTTCAGTATTAACAGCAAATGCTTCGGCAACTCTTACAAACAAAACAATCAATCTTGCAAATAACACAATTTCAGGCACATTATCAGAATTCAATACAGCATTAAGTGGTACTTCTTTTGTATCAACAGATGGCTCAGAAACATTAACTAACAAATCAATAAACTCTTCTCTAAACTCAATAACAAACATTGCTAACTCCTCACTAGTTAACTCTGGTATTACAATTAGAGATAATACATCAACAACAGATGTTGTAAATTTAGGAGAGACTTTATCTATTATAGGTACTGGTTCTGTATCATCAACGGTTACTGGAAATACGGTAACTCTAAACGTATCAAACTTAACAAACTCTGACTTATCAGGTACGGCAGGTATTTCAAATGCCAATTTAGCTAACTCAACGGTGCAAATCGGTGGTTCAAGTGTTTCACTAGGTCAATCATTAGCAGCTGCAAGTAATTTTAACTTAACAGGTACATCATCACTTTCTGGTTCAGGAACAATTGACCAAACTGGTTCAGGTTCAAAAGTAAGACATAACTTTTCTAACTTTGCAAGTTTACCAGATTATTCAAACTATTCAGGTATGTTTGGTCTTGAAGAAACAAATCTAGTACCATATGTTGCTTCTACTTCAGGTTGGATTAGAATATTAACAGAGAACGATTCAGTATCAAGACATACAGACGTAACCTTAACAGGTATTGCAGATGGTTATATATTAAAATGGAATTCAGGTAATTCACGTTTTGAACCAAACGCAGAATCAGGTGGTTCTTCTCTTACAATTCAAGATGAGGGTAGTGGTTTATCAACGGCTGCTACAACATTAAACTTTACAGGTTCAGGTGTAACCGCTTCAGGAAGTGGCGCAACAAAAACTATTAATATTCCAGGTGGTAGTGGTTCATCATTAACGGTACAAGATGAGGGTAGTGCCTTATCAACAGACGCAACAACACTAAATTTCGTAGGTGCAGGCGTAGTCGCTTCAGGCACAGGTGCAACAAAAACTATTACGATAGCAGGTGGTGGTGCAAGTGCTTTAGACGATTTATCAGATGTAACCAATTCATCACCAGTTGCAGGACACACTTTAGTTTACAATGGCTCAAGTTGGGTACAGGCAACAACACCAGTTTCTCAAATACTGGTAACAGCAAGTGGTTCAAGTGGTTATCTATTTACAGGTGCAGGTTTCCCTTCAACTTCAGGTAATAATCCTGATTTACACTTGAAAAAAGGAAATACTTACTATTTTATTAATAACTCTGGTGGTTCACACCCATTCAGAATACAATCAACAACAGGTACAGGCGGAACAGCGTATAATACAGGTGTTACCAATAATGCAGCCAATTCAGGTGCAATAATATTTCACGTATCAATGGATACACCGGCGACACTATATTATCAATGTACAAACCACGGAGCAATGAACGGAACAATTAATATAACATAGAGAGAAGTCTTATAAATATTGATTAAGGAAAAAGAAATATGCCAGCAATTATAACAAACAAGTTTAGAATACACAATTCCGAGCAATTTGCAGAGTCTTTCTCTGAAGCTGCAGGAAATGTATATTATCTAGGTATTGGTAGGTCAATACCTTTCTCAACTGCTACTAGAGGTGATAGTAGAACAGACAATCAAGGTACAGATGTTTTACCAATTACACCAGCGGATAACTTAAACGCAGAGTCATTTACTTATGATGACTTATTAGCAGTAAAAAGAGTAACCAGTTCAGATGTTGCTTTCGTAGCACCAAGAAGAAACTGGATAACTGGCACAACATACGATATTTACAGACACGACTATGGCGAAAGAATTACTGGCACAACAACTCAACAATCAGCTAATAGTGGTGTATTTAATTTATTTGACGCAAATTTTTATGTAGTTAACTCAGCAAGAAACGTTTACAAATGTTTAGATAATAATAACAATGCTGCCTCAACGGTAGAACCTACTGGAACAGACACAATTGTATTATCAACTGCTGATGGTTATAAATGGAAATTTATGTACACAATGTCTGCTTCTGAACAATCAAACTTTTTATCAACTGACTTTATGGCAGTTTCTACAAATGCTTCAGTATCTTCAAATGCTGTTGATGGTGCGATTGATGTAGTAAAAATTAAAACTGCTGGTTCAGGTGGTACAGATGGCACACATACTAATATTGATATTAAAGGTGATGGTACAGGCGGAAAAGTTTCGGTAACGGTAACATCAGGAGCGGTAACGGCCGTTTCAGTAACCACACCAGGAACAGGTTATACTTTTGCAACAATCAGTAATGCTCAAATAGTGGCTGCTGGTGCAACTAATTTAGTTGGTTCTGAATTAGATGTAATTATTCCACCAAAAGGCGGACACGGTAAGAACGCAGTACAAGAATTAGGTGCTTTCTTTGTAATGACAAATACAAGTTTAGAAGGAACAGAATCAGCAAACTCTGGTGACGTTTCAGTTGCAAACGACTTTAGAAAAGTATGTTTAATTAGAGACCCTAAATCAGGTGGTTCAGCGGCAACAGCAACAACATTAAGAGCAACAAAAGTTATTAAATTAACTGGTGTATCAGGTAGTTTTGCAGTAGATGAAAAAATTACTCAAGCTTCAACTGGTGCAGTAGGTAAAGTTGTAGAGTGGGACTCTACTAACGCATTATTGTATTACGTACAAACTAGACACACAAATGAAGGAGTTGATTCAAATGGTAATCAAACTGCCTTTTCTGGTGCAAACGTGGTTACAGGTGCCGGTGGCGCAAGCGGAACACCAGATACAGGTAATAGTTCAACCATAAACAACGTTGTAATAACTTCGGGATATTCTGTACCAGAAATTGACCACGATTCAGGTGATGTTTTATATGTAGAAAACAGAGCACCAAT
>TARA_B100000963_G_scaffold213554_1_pt1 | contig 10311 bp, 11 predicted proteins | sample TARA_B100000963 | Tara Oceans TARA_B100000963 (sample SAMEA2622097) | marine metagenome | biome: marine biome (ENVO:00000447); feature: surface water layer (ENVO:00002042); material: "saline water (ENVO:00002010), including plankton (ENVO:xxxxxxxx)" | depth 5 m | reverse complement strand
CAGTTGAACAGAGGTGCAGTAGAAGAAATAGAATTTGATCATCATCACATAGCAGGTGGTATTAGTAAAGTGCAAACAGCAGATAATGTTGTGGGTATATTTACAAGTAATGCTATGAGAGAGAAAGGCAGATATCAGATACAGTTTATGAAAACTAGAAGCAGTAGTGGTGTTGGCACAAAAGTAGATCTTAGTTTTGATCCTGATACATTAAGGATTGAAGACTTGGGAGAAGATGAAGAAGACGCAATGACAGTAACTACAAACAACTTAGTTGATCAACTTAAACGTAGTAATTCAATAAAAACAGAAGATCCAGAGCAAACAAACACAATAGAACAAACGATGAACATGCGAGAGTTCCTGAAGAAAACCGACTTATAATGATAAATAGCATTATAGATAATATTTTTCTGGAGATAACGTGAAGAAAACCCGCAGTATATTAGAGGAACTTAATCAAATCTCTGTCGATAGAGACAGAAACCATGTGGTCTCTAATAGGGGAGAGCATGTTATCAATAGTGCTATAAATTTAATAGAGCAGATAGAAAATCATTACGATGAAAAGACTGCAAAAGACTTAACTAACAGACTGGTAAACAGTATCAAGGGCAAAGACGTTAGAAAGTTCTCCAGAGGTATTACTAAAATAATAAAAGAATCTCAGAGAGAACAGAAAGATGCTACTTGAGGATTTCAATAATATAATTCTAAACGAATCTCCTGCTAGTGATATGGGAGACAATATACCTAAGGACTTTCCAGTTAATGGTATATCTGCAAACACTATGCTTTTAAACCAAATTCCTAAAAGATATTTTTTAGGATATGTAGCAAACGAGTTAGATGCATTAGTGCAAAAATATTTCCAAATAGGATTTGATAAAAGAGGTACATTAGGTGTAGAAGGTAATTATTACATCTGGATAGGCGATAGTAAAGAAACTTCAGATGGTATAAAAAGTCCTACTGGAAAAGAAAGATACGAATTTTACAATCAAATTTATAATGCAGATATCACAAAAGATTCAAATGAAGATTTTGTGGAGTTTTTAAATGATCCTCCTACAACGACACCATCTTTAGAAAGATTAAAATCCTGGGCGGATGACGAAACTGGACAAGACTATGATCCCAATAATGGTTCTTGGTACAGGATAAAAGATAATGGTAGATTATTGGCTGTAGAAAGTAACAGTTTAACATTTAGGAAGTTAATGGCATTTTCTGGTTTTGCTGATAATCCAAATAGAGTTCCTGGACTTGATGTTGGTAAACGTAATTTAAAATTACTAATGCTTCATAAACAGGCATTTGAACTTAGAGATCAGCAGGACAGAGCAGAAGAACTTAGTAAACCATTAACAGATAAAACTTTTGTAGTTTTTCCAAATACTAAAGTAAAATTTCAATATAGAGGAACACCACCTAATGGAAATTGGTATAGAGTTTCTGATAATTTAAAAATAAATACTGGTTCGCCTGAACATGCAATACTTATGAGAGCAAAAGGCAAGATGCCAGATGGTAAAACAGAATTAAAACCAGCAGATAAAAATTGGGTTTTAAAGAAATTCGGTCTAATGAGAAATGGCCAATTCGGCGATGCTATTTTTGGAGAATATGGACAAAGATTTAGAATGCCTGACGAAAAAGGAAATAAACAGCCTGTACTTGCTAGAGTTTTAGGTAGTTGGGGAGATCTTTTAGGTGCCGGAGTTGCCGCCGGGTGGAAACAATTACAAAGAAACCAATTAGCAAAAGAATTCGATAGATTTGGAGATCTATTTGATGAAAAAAATCCAGAATCATTAGTAAATAAATTACCTGAATGGAGCGGACAACCTGACGGCTGGTTCAAATTAACTAGATTTTTAAAAGAGAAAAAACAAGAATACAACGAAAGTGTTGGTAGATCTGTAGATACAGAACTTAAATTACAAAGTGATGATCTTTATGAAGTAATTTTGTTTAGATTAATGAATATTATAGAAGAATTTGCTAGTGCTAATTTTAAAGAAGGCGATCAGGTTAAATATATTCCTAAAAGAATACTAGATGATATATTACAAAGAGGTAGAGAGGATGCACCAGATTATGACTTTTTTAAAAAATTTAGATCTGATGACTTTAATATTGCAACAGTTATTTGTCAAGACGACTTAAATCTAAAACAGGTGGTTGTGCAAGATCTTAACATGCATGATGATCTAAAAAAAATATATCCTATGGATATAGAAAAATATGACAAACCACCAAAAGGTGCAGGTCCTTATACACCTACATACAATTTGATTCCTACTAATGTTAATTCGTCAGAAGTTCAAAACTTTATTAAATTACATGATTTTACTCCAGATATATGGTTTGAAAATATTGGATATGATTTATATTATCAAGGCAACAGGAAACCTACATTTTTAACTAAATCAGACTACTTAAATAAATGCAAAGCAGTATATAAAAAACTAAGCGGCAAAGATTGGAATAAAAAACAAAGAGGCCAAATAATGAATTTACTAGGAATATTTTTTATAGAGCCTAGTAAATTAAGATCTGCCTCAACACCTAATGATGCTATTTTTAGGCAGTTTGATCAGTTGTTAAAAGATCAAGCAAGAAAGAAAGACGAGCAAGACAGGAAAGATGGAAAACCTACCCCAAGTGAAATGAAAAAATGGTATGCACCATTTGAATTAGGAGAAGAAGTTTTCTTCGTTGCACAAGAAAATGCTAAAGTGCCTGGCGAAATTACTAGAGGTGTAATTATAGAACCTAATATGCAAAGTATTGATAATCCAGATCGGGACACAAAAAATATTTATGTAACAGTAAGGACTGTAGATTCTCCAAAAGTAGGCTTTGCTATTGCTAAAAACAGATTAAAACGTAGTGCAGATGAATTAATAGACAGAGAAGAACAATTAGATTATTCAGCACAGGAATATGTGTATGGGCCAGATGGAGATCTATTCGGACAAGCATATAGTGTAAAATTAGATAAAAATGGAAAACCTTTAAGAGTATTTGTAGACGGCCCTGGTAAAGGCAGAAAAGTTCCTGACGATGCGCCTCTAAATATTGTAGACGAATATGTAAATGATAATATATTTGATGAAGATCCTCAAAACCCTAATAGTCCTAATTTCGGAAACTTTTAATGAAATTTACAGATCTACATAAAAATATTTTGAAAGAAATATTATTAGAAGCAGAGGGCAAAAATACTCATTTGGAGCATCTGGAAGATCATATATTTAATAAAGGATATGAGGGAGCCAAAGAAGCAGTAGATTATCTTCACAGTTTACATGAAATGCTAGAAGGCAGTAGTAAAACAAAAATATCTATGACAACAAAATGGGACGGTGCTCCAGCAATAGTATGTGGTAGAGATCCTGAATCTGGAAAGTTTTTTGTGGGTACAAAAGGCGTATTTGCACAAAGACCCAAATTAAATTTTACAGATAAAGATATAGAACAAAATCATCCTGATCCTGGTTTACAGGAAATTTTAAAAGTTGCTTTGGGTAATTTAAAAAAATTAAATATAGATACAGTTGTCCAAGGTGATATGCTGTTTAAAAAAGACACAGTTCAAACAGGTACAATAGATGGTGATGAGGTAGTTTATTTTAAACCAAACACAATTATATATGCAGTACCAGAAAATAGCGATCTAGCAAAGCAAATACAACAAGCAGAAATGGGAATAGTATTTCATACAGAATATGTTGGTGGACCAACTCTAGCAGACACTACTGCAAAGTTTGGGTACAATAGCAGTAGTTTAACAAAAAATAAAGATGTATGGTTCAGAGATGCCACAATTAAAGATCTTAGTGGTACAGTAACACTTACAGAGCAGGAAAGTGTTGATATGATAAAGGCTATTACAGATGCAAACAATTACCTTGAAAAAATTGGTAAACCAATGTTTGACTGGATAGGAAAAGGTTCTGATGTAATAGGTAAAGATTTTATACAATACTTAAAGGCTCACGTAAACAGTAATATCAGACAAGGATATATAGAACAAGAGCCTGCCAAATTTGCAAGTGAGTTCACACAAAGTTATATTGCTCGTATGGAAAAAAAGATAGATGGATATAAAACTGAAAAGAAACAAGAAGAGTATAGAAAAATTTTAGTGGATGGTGTAAAATTTTTAAAAGAGCATGTAAACAGTATTGTGGGTGTGTATGATTTATACACTAAACTGATTGGTGCTAAAAATTTGATAGTACAAAAATTAGAAACTATCAGGCAGATGCCTACATTTAAAGAAACAGAAAATGGGTTTGAGGTTACAGCAGAAGAAGGATTTGTTGCAGTAGACAGAACAGGAAATGCTTTAAAAATTATTGACAGATTAGAGTTCAGTAGATTAAACTTTGGTTCAGGGAGGCCTGGGGAATAATGAATACCATGACATTAGATCAAATGTTATCAAAGTTAAAAAAAGATATGGATAAAACTGGAACTGGTAATAATTTTACTAATGATTGGCTTAATTGGGTAGGTAAAAATAAAGTTTTTAAATTAAAAACTATTCCTACAGACTCTGTATCACCAGCAGATGGTTTAGTTCTTGATCAAGAAAATATAGATAAAATGTTTAAGAGTAATTTAAGTGATAGTCCTATTATTGTAGTTCATAAAGATGGCACCATTATTGATGGCAATCATAGACATCAAGCAGTAAAAAAACAAGGTGCTCAAACCATACAAGCCTATGTGGGTGAGGATAAAATGGAGTTAGATTTTATTGATAATGAAATAACAGAAGGCAGACTTTTTAGAACTTCTCGTAATTACCAAAACTTGACTGGACGTGATGTTGCTGATTTGTTTTACTTAACAACTTTAGCAATTTACATTATGGAAAAAGACTCCAAGCAATCTAAATTTGCTAGAGCATACGCAAAACGTACAACTCAATATGGTCCTTATGCTTTATTTAGAACACATGCAACTGATTTATACTTGTTGGGATATGTTGTAGATAATCCAAATAATGACAATATCAAATTAAAAAATCATATACCAAGTGTTGGTTTTTTAAACAGCATAAAATTACAAAACAGAAGGCATTGGAACTTTATTAGTAGATTAGGCAGAGGCGACAGAATAGACGGTCCTGTATCGTTTTTTATTGGTTTGGAAAATCAACTTAAAATAAAAGACAACAGATACAAGTCTTGGAGAAGGTTAGCAACTGACTGGCAAAATACAAAGTTTAGATCCAGACAATATGTAATAGCAAAAATTACACAAGAGTTTAGAAGAATAGGTGTTGGCAGTGAAATGATGACACCTTTGCAAACTATGACAAAATATAGAAGTTATCAATTATCAGACAAATATAAGAAAAAAGCAAGTACTGGAAGAAAAGTTGCTGGTGCAGTTGCAGGTGCAGTTGCAGGAAGATATGCAGGTAAAAAGATAGCACAAAAATTTGGCAAGGATATAGATAAATATAAGAAAGCAGGAACTGGTATCGGCGCAATAGCAGGTTATTGGGCCGGAGGAAGACAAAAACAATCATGAAAATAAACGATATAATTTTAAAAGAGGAATTAGACCAAAAAGAAGCCGATATGGTATATCAGGGACTAATTGCATCTGGTGAAGAATATGATAAAATGGTTGCGAGAGAATTTCAGATTACCAGAAACGATCCACGACATACTTCTGTAGATACTGCTCAACAGGCGGCAGAAACTCGTGCTAGAAACAAAATGAAAAAAAGCATAGAAAAAATTAAAAAAGCAGAAGATGATGGAAAGGTTACAATAGATCCAGAAAAAAATGTCAAAAAAAGAGATTACAGTGACAAATTTTATGGAAATCAGTATGTAGACAGAAGTTTTGTGGCAGATTTAAACAAATATATGCCTATTATTGGAGTAATGAACGAGCCTGCTACAGTTGGAAAGTTAGGAAGAGTACTTGGAAAAGGTTATGCTTCTGGAAAAGGCTTGGCATCTTTATTAGACCCTGGGGAACTTAAATCTCCTAGTAAATTAGGTAAAGGCTTTAAAGCAACCTAAATTTTTTTCCCTTAAAAAGATAAATAAATGTAACGGCGATAAAATATCGCTAAACAATTTAGGAGAAACAAATGGCACAAGCAGATAGAAGAGCGGCGGCACCAATTGAAGTATTTGGTAAAGATGTATTCTTGAAAAGTTTTCAACAACAATCAGGAAACATTTCTCAATCACAATTGAATGCATTAGTCAGTTCAGTACAAAATTTAAACTTAACAATTTTAAAAATTGGTGATTTTACAGCAGGTTCACAGGCAACTGTAAACTTTGTATTAGAGGGTGCAGACAACCTAGCAAACGGTGACCTAGCAGGACACGTTATTGGTGATGTCTCATTCTAAGTTTAATTAACTTATTTAAAAAGGCAGTTCTTACTGCCTTTTTTTATCATTATACTTTCTAAAATTATAAAAAAATGATAAATAAATGTAAGATATAGGCAAACGTCTATAGAAAAATTTAGGAGAAAAAAATGGCACAAACAAAAGGAGAAGGTAAAGGAGTAGCCGAATTCGCAACAGGTACCCTTATATCAAGACACAACCTATTAGCAGTTTTAGTTGACACAGGTGCAGACTTACAATCAGAAGACGATGCGCCTTTTGAAGCAGTTGAAAGAGCATTAAGCATTATTCAACCACTTATGTATGTTGTTCCTTCAGCATCAGCAGGTAAAATTCATTGTATAGTTGACGGAAGTCAATTTGATGCATCTGCAGTTCAGGCACAATTACAAGCAATTGGAACACAAGAAGCAAACAGTTATAGTTTTGCATCAGCAACAGTTACACTTGGAACTGATATGGCTATTAGTTAAGTTTAAACTTAATATAAAGAAGGGCATTTTACATGCCCTTTTTTTATGACAGAAAGATAAATATTTGCATAGGTACCAAAAGGGTACTAACATAGGAGAACAACATGGCGCAAACTAAGGTAAATCCTGTACATGTGGATGAAGAAAAGTTTATGATAGGTCTAAAACCAACATTTTTTGAAGTTGGATTTGGAGCGGCCGTAAACGCAAAAACTGGTCCAGATAGTACAATCCAAACAGTTTTTCATTCTATTTTAAATGAAAATCTTTCTATCCTAGGTTATAGTGCATTGTATGATACAAATCAAACAATAGCATTTATGGTTGATGGAGAAAAAGGTACTGACACATATGACGGTTCTAACAGTGAAACATTAGCGGCTCACTTGGAAGACGTTATACAGGCATTAGGCACAGTTGACGGTGTCAACTTGGCTAACGCATCAGTTACAGCAAAAACATTTATTTTAGCATAAACTAAAAAACTATTAAAAAATCCTCACTTACTGTGGGGATTTTTTTTGACTTGACTTTTTGTAAAACCGATAAATAGTAGAAAGACGGAGACACAAATGAGTTTAGCAAGAAGTGGCGCAATGGGAAGTTCGGAGGTTGTGTCAGGCAACATTGAATTTTATACATTGTTCACAACAATAGATATTACTAGAACTGGTAATTTTAGTGATAACACACAAAAAGACTTTGAAAGTGTAGTACAGGTTATTGGATTAAGAGCACAGCCAGTTGTAATGAATAATCCAGTAGAATTAAATGGCAGTGGTGCAAATGTATTGGAAAATTATGGAGCACCTACACTTACAGGAGCAGGTTTTATATTTAAATTTGCATTTGAAAGAGAAGGCGTACACTCTGTAGACACATTAAAAACTGAATTAAATGGAATAGTATTGAACGGTGGTACAATAGATACCACAAGTTCAGTAAATATGGAATTTACAAAACAAGATTTATTGTAGGAATAAACAATGCCAAAGAAACCTCAACCAGACAAAATGCCTAAGCCTTACATTGAGGACGGTAATATAGAGGCTCATATTATTGCAGACATGCTGAGAATAGAAAGTATTACAGCAGAGATAAGAGAGTTTAAAGATACAACTAAAAGCAGATTAGACAAATTAGAAAATTGGATTATTTCTATTGTTGCTATCACTGTAACGTCATTAGTTAGCACAGTGATTACTTTAGTGATGAGACTTATATGAGATTAGAAGAATTTACAGACGAGCCTATTTTAGAAGCCAGAATGGTATGGCGTAAAATGGGTAACACCATTAAACGTGCCATTAGATGTACTAGTGGCAGGAGAAAGGGTCGTGTTGTATCTAATGCCTCACAATGTAATAAGCCTATAGATATGAAAAAGAGATTAACTCTTAAGAGAACAAAATCCAGATTAGGTGCTAGAATGGCTAAAAGGGCTCAAAGATCTAAAAGAATGAATCCAGCAAGTAGACGATTAAGAACTTTAAACAAAAGAAGAAGATAATGAAATTTATTGATGTCAAAACACTTGAACACTTAATAAAAGAGTACGGTAATTCTCCAGGTAAAAATATGCCTACAGCATCAAAAGATTTAGGATTTTCAGGTAAAGGACAAATTAAGAAAATGTCTAAAGTGCCTACAGATATGTCTAAAGGGCCTGCTATTAATATGCCAAAGACTCCTCAAAATCAAACTGGAAACTCTCCAACTATACAATCTGGAGGTACAGTAAAAGCAAAAGATTTATCTGATACTGATGCTGGTAAAGAAGTTTTAGATAAAACAAATAAATCATTAGGAAATGTTGTAGCACCTGTAGGTAAAAACCCTCAAAATAAATTTTTAGTTGTACAAAAAGGTAATGAAACTCCCACAGTTATAGATCCTGATGAAGATGTTTTTGTAAAAGAAGGCAAGTTAGGCAACAGACTTAAAAGGAAAAATAAAAAATTAAAACTAAGAGGTATTAGTAATAGAATTAAAAAACTTTCTAAAAGAAATTTAAAAGAAGCAAGGCCAGAATTATTTGAAATAAACTTTAATAAGAAAGAGATTGCTTTAGAAGCCTTAGACTTGCCTATAAGATGTGGTTTTGAGGCAGAAACATTTTGGTATGGTGCAGAAGATTCTGGCAGTGGATATGATATAGATGACATGACTCTAGATGAAGTAGAATCAGAATTTGGGATACCAGATGCCGCATATGAAGATTATGAAGAATATGTAAGAGAAAAAGCATTTGATGACGGTTATGTAAATGATCTTGTTGATGAATGGATAGAAGAAAACAGAGATGAAGATCAATACATAAACGACTTTATGCAATACGGCGATGGTCCTACTATGGATGCCGTAGAAGAATATAAAGATGATTTTGAAGAAAATGATCCAGCAGAATATCAAAATCGTGAAGAAGATGGTTGGGATATGGACAACTGGGCCAGAGATTACATAAATGAAGAATATGAAGCAGATTACGAAGACTATCTAAGAGAAATTGCAAATGATGATTACGATATCATAGACACAGCCATAGACTCATGCAGAGATGATTACAGCATGGACGAATGGGTAAATGATGTACATTACAACATGAGCAGTTTCCTAGACGACTATGGATGGGAGTATCAGAGATACGGAGACGGCGGAGTAGATGCAGTAGCAGATATATTTCATGATTGGCAAAAAAACAACAGTAAATTTACAAGTTATCCAGAAACAGGAGACTATGGCGATACCAGTGGATCCGAAGATGAATGGGCAATCGAAAAAGACAGCACCATTGATCCAGATGAAGGAGCCGGAGCAGAAGTAATTTCACCTGTGTTTGAATCTCCTAGAGAAATGCTAGAGGAGATGAAAAGTCTTTTCGAGTTCGGAGAGGAAGAATTTGGTTCCAACCGTAGTACAGGTTTACATATTACTATGAGTTGGCAGGGCGATGCTAGAGGCGGATCAAAAGAAGCAGGACCAAACAAATTAAAAATGGCATTATTGTTAGGAGATGAATATTTATTAGCACAATTTGACAGATTAAATAACAGTTACACACGAAGTCAGTACAGAAATGTTTTAAAACATGCTGAACAGATGAAAAAAGGAGACAATAAAAGTTTCTTAAAATTACAATCATACTTGGACGGTGGTATAAGCAAAGAAAAATACTCCACAATTCATTTTAAAGATAATTATAGAAAAGACAGCAAATCAGGATCTGAACTTATAGAGTTCCGTATTGCAGGTGGTACAGATTATCAAGAAAAATTCGACAAAGTAACTAAAGCAGTTATTAGATATGCCACTGTTATGAAAGCAGGTTATGACGATGATGCATTTAGATCAGAATATATTAAAGCAATATCCAGAGTAGTAAGAAAAAGCAAAGAGATAGATCCCAAAGACAAAGAAAGATTGAATAGTATTGAAGCA
>TARA_B100000963_G_scaffold181156_1_pt1 | contig 10317 bp, 17 predicted proteins | sample TARA_B100000963 | Tara Oceans TARA_B100000963 (sample SAMEA2622097) | marine metagenome | biome: marine biome (ENVO:00000447); feature: surface water layer (ENVO:00002042); material: "saline water (ENVO:00002010), including plankton (ENVO:xxxxxxxx)" | depth 5 m | reverse complement strand
TCTCAAAATTATGGAGTTAAATCAGATTATATTAAATGTGATTTAAGTGAAAAGGATTCGCCCAAAATACTTTATGATTTTTGTGAATTAAATCATTATCAAATTGATGTCCTCATTAACAACGCGGGTTATGCATTGCCAGATTTGTTTCATATTTCCCCCATGGAAGATGAGGAGAAGTTTCTAAGGGTACTATCAACATCTGTTATTGCTTTAACAAAGATGTTTCTAGCTAAAATGATGAAAAACGGTCATGGAAACATAATGATTGTTTCTTCAGTAGCTGCCTATGCTCCTCCATCATCAATTCAGTCATTGTACGGTCCAGTAAAAACATTTATGAATAGATTCAGTGAATCTTTAAATGCCGTGTATAATAAGCATAAAATATATTCAACTGCTTTGTGTCCAGGTTATACTGTAACAAACTTTCATACAGCGAGTGGTGTTCAAAATGAGATGGATAACGTACCAGCCTTTTTAAAAAAATCTGCAAGAAGAATTGCTGTCGAGGGAGTTGAAGGCATGCTAAATAATAAAAAAGTTGTGGTACCAACTAAAACTTGGAAGTTTATTGTTTTTCTCTTAAAAATTGTTCCAAAAAAGATATTCGATTTTTTAAGTTCTTTTCTTGCACCTGGACGTTATGAGTAAAAGAATTAGTAATTAAATTTATAATAAGTGAAAGAGTTTAAGTCAATTGGAATAAATTTAGATATGCTTGGGGGGCTACTAATTCTTTTGCTGCCCTTATACATAGACTCTGTTCAGGACTTTTTTATGCAAAATCTAAACATTATTATTCCATGTACAATTTTGTATGCTCTATGTTGCATTACCACTGTTAGGGTTAATAGAGAGGGAATAAAAAAAGAATTATACTTAGCACCAATTACACTAAAAAAAAAGACTTGGAGAGAAATTAAACATTATGCTCATGTAACAGAAAAATGGAGTGGACAATACGGAACACAAAAAATTGAAGTTTTATGGTTCATAGATTTTAATGACAAAGTTTGCTTAAGAATACAAAAAAAAACAAGGAAGAATTTAGATAAAATCATGGAAGTTATTGATAAGTTCGAAGACAAGTATGAGATTAAGTTAGAAATTAAAGATCCATATCTAATGGCATATGGATACAGTAAGGTTAAGTATCATAGTGAAAAATCGGAGGAGGTTAAAAAAGATGATAATCTAGAATAATTATTATAAATTTAAATCATGAAACATATTTTTAATTTTAAGTTTGGATTCTTCTTTTTTGTTGGAATTGTTTTGGGAATGTTATATGTCTTGATTTCAGAGTCAAATAAAGTTTCAGAGTCTGATGTAAAAGAAAAATTAGACGAAATTTTTCAAATTGTTGATAACGATGTTGATCGTTTTGGTGAAATTGTGACTGATGATTTTTTCATTTTCGAAAACAGCAAAAGGTACAACACAGAAGAATTTATCGATTTTGTAAAATCATTTGATATAATAGAATCAAAAAGAGAATTTAAAAATATAGAAATAGATACTGATTTTAATTCTGCGCATGTAAGCTTAGAACATCACGGGGAGTTTGATATTAATACACCAGATGGAAAAGTCAGATTGATTTTTGATTGGCTTGAAAGTACTTACCTTGTTGAAAAAGATGATGAATTAAAATTTAAGTTCTATTTTTCGGAAGCGATTTTTGATACAATAGTGCCAATTAATTAGTCTATTTTTTTAATTTTTTAATAATTACTTGATAGCCTTTATTATTTAAGGGGTCCATCCTGTAAATAAAAATTGGAGTTTATTTTATTTCCACCAGCATTGATAGTAACCGCTATGAACTTTAATTCTTAATTGCTTTTAATTTCAGGATCATTTTCTAGCTCTTCGTCTTGTATCTTATTCTGGTTGTAAATGACTGCTAAAAACCCAATCAAATAAACGCAAAATATAACAAAACCTACAATGAAAATTATTTTATCATCCATTTCCTAAATTTTTATCATCGTTTCTTCTTTGTCTTATTGCAATTGAGAGAGCAAGTATTGATGGAACCCAAATTCCAACAAAAATTCCACTCAGTTTATCGCCGCTAAACCAAAGAAAAACAGAAAATAAAAAAGATATAAAGGCTAGTATAATTGGGTAGTATTTTAAGAAAAAGTTATTCATTACTGTGAACTTAGCAAAAATTGTGCAAAATCTGATTACTTATTTTTTTTAAACCTTTTATAGGCCTCTAAACTTACTACTACAAAGATTAAAGTAATCCATATGTAAACAAAAATTTCACTTTTATACCCCACCTCTAAAAAACTTATCAAATAAACTTACTTTGAGTTGTGTACCACCAATAATTAAAGCAGCAGTAATTATAATTATGTTCTTAATTATGTACTGCCCTTCAAGTGTGGGCAAAAAGGGATTTGAATTTTGAAATGTAACTTCTGGTAGAATTACCAATGGTAAAAACGTACCAGTCATCTGAATTAATAGAAGAACCATCGCAATTAGGGTTGTTCTCTTAAATAAAAAAAAGATAGCTATAAAAACTTCCCAAATACCAATGATTATTGTCCATGTTGCAGCATCCAAAAAAGGCATCCAATATACCGTGTCCATCACAAGTTCTTGTGCTGGAGATAGATTAATAATTTTTAAAAATCCAAACCAAAAAAATATTATAAACAAAGGAATTCTGACCAGGAAGTCATTAGTGTTAAACTTATACATTACGCTGTTTACAGCGAAGATAATGCTTCTTTTTGAGAAACAGGAGACTGCTTCAAATCTCTTCTGATATCTTTTTGTACCGTTCTTAAATATTTCTTCCTCTTTTTTTCAGAAACAAAGGGTACAGACCAGAATTGTTTTGTCTTTGTAAAAAGAGACAATCTCCATCCAAAAACAAAAGTATAAACCCCCATAACAAGTCTTAATTTGACCGAATTTAAATATAGTGTCCTAACCGGCAGAGAAGGCGCTCCGTGAGTTATGTAAGTTCTTACTTTTTTGTTTTTTAAAAACGGCACGGGGTAAGCGTAGGTTTTAGTTATGTTTACAAACTTGTATGCAAAACCAGGAGTGAATACCTCATCAAAAAAAACTTCCATTCTCGGGGTTAATCTAAACCACCAGACAGGTGAAATGATATAGATTCTTTCGCACCAAGTCACAAGTTTTTTATATTTTTCAATGACCTTAGTCCTCGGGCGTGTAAAACTGTCCCTGTATAGATCTATTATCTCGAGTTCTTCACCTTTTTTGTTTATCTCAGCGCAAATTGTCTTAAAGATTCCACTATGACAAAAAGAGTTCTTATCTGGGTGACCTACAACAACTAAGTTTTTCATTTCACTAAGACAGTGCTCAAAACATGTGCCACTATTATTTGTAAGACTTTATGAAATCCAATCTTGAAGCAAATGCCACCCAGTATTTTGGAAATTTTCTATATAACTTTTGTAACAGCATTTGATGACCTATTTCTTTAACCCAATTAATCATACTTTCATCTGAACAATAAAATTGAACTGTAAATGTTGAGCCTTGCATATTGGTAGGATTTTCATCAAATGTAACTTTGAGTAAATCAACCTGTTGAAAATTATTTGAAATTTCTGGAAGCAGAACCATATCAATATGTTCAACCCAACTCTTTTCAATTTCTTTTTCAACGATGAATGTTATATTGTAAATGTGCATTATAAATTAAATTAATCAAAACCTAAACCATTTTATTAAAATCAAATTAATTTTGTAACCTAATAAAGACGAAAATTGAATAAATTTTTATCAGATACTATTGAAAGAGAGCTCAAAGCATTTTATTTCAAAGCATTTAGACGAAGGTCAAAAAGTCTTGAAACATTAGACTTAATTAAAGAATGCTACTTGGATCAAATTGGTTTATTTAGTGATTATTTAGAGCAGTTGCTTAAATCATTCAAAGAAAAACGAAGCAAAAGCCTTTTATTAGAAGATTTAAGTAAATTCAAAAATTTCGAAGGATGCAATAAAAAGATTATGAAATCCGTAGTTTCAGAAATACAAAAAATCGATGATTCAGTTAATTTTGATTCGAATGAAACAAAGTATTTATTTGAATTTGATGATTAGATGGCATATTATTTGAAAAAATTATAAAAAATTTAATATGAAATCAATTGACAAACAGATGTGTGGATGTGGTAACACATCGAACCCTAATGGTTATTGTGATTGGTCACACAGTAAAATATAATGAGTAAAATTTTAGCATTTGGAGCTAGCTCCTCAAAAAAATCTATAAATAAGAAACTCGCTGTGTATGTGGCAGGGTGTATTCCCAATGCAGACGTAAATGTTCTTGACTTAAATGACTATGAAATGCCAATTTATAGTATTGACAGAGAAAATGAGAATGGAATTCCAGATCTTGCTTACAGATTTAAGGAACAGTTTAAAAGCTCAGATGCTGTTGTAATTTCTTTTGCAGAACACAATGCCTCCTATACCAGTGCTTTCAAAAATATATTTGATTGGATATCGAGAATTGATAAAAATGTATGGCATAACAAGCCAATGTTTTTATTGGCAACATCGACAGGTGGAAATGGAGCTGTTATTGTTCTTGAAGCAGCATTTTCAAGGATAAGTAGGGCGAATACTAACCATATATCGACTTTTTCTCTTCCAAATTTTAATGAAAACTTTAATGAAAACTCCGGAATAACTGACCCCAAACTTAAATCTAGCTTTGAATCAAAGCTTGATGAATTTATATCTAAAATATAAGTGGAATGGGTGTTAGTATCTATAAAAAAAGCGATCAAGCAAGCGGAAGTTTTAATCAGGGTGAAATTTTAGAAAAAAAACCGATTGGTTTTCCTCAAGATGGAGGTGAATTAAAGCCATATTCAAATATATTTTACTGGGCTCATGCGTGGACACCTGATAAAAAAAGCACAATTGGGCTTCATCCACATAGAGGTTTTGAGATATGTAGTTTTGTTTTGAAGGGTAAAATAAATCACTTTGATACTGTACAAAATAAATGGATACCACTTGAAGAAGGAGATGTTCAAGTAATACGTTCAGGCAGTGGTATATCTCATTCTGAGGAAATTTGTGATAACTCTGAAATTTTTCAAATTTGGTTTGATCCCGATCTTTCAAAAACTTTAGTAAAGGAAGCATCTTACAGCGATTACAAGTCAAATGAATTTGTAATAAGTTCTACAAATAATAAAGTCGTAAAAAATATAATTGGTAATGAATCGCCAGTTCATATTGATTCTGAGGGTGTCAGCGTAAATGAATATTATTTTGAAACTGGAGAACATAAAATCGATATTAATAAAAGATACATTCATTCCATCTTTCTTATAGAGGGAAAGATTTCCTTAATGGGGTCTAAATACTCAGCAGGAACTTTTTTTAAGGTTCAAAATGAGAAGTATTGTAAAATAAATGTAATAGAGAAAGCTAAAGTATTTGAAATAATATCACCAATTATACCAAGCTATAAGACATATTGTTGATTATATTAATAATTGGCATAATAGTTGAAATTTATTTAACATGAAAAAAATTAAAATACTATTAATAGCAGTTTTATTTGTTGCTTGCTCCGACTCTAGTGATGATGGGTATGGCTCAAATAATAATTACAATAACGATAATAATAACAATAACTCTACCAACACAGTAAATTTAAGCTGGACTATGGGCACAAATTATGTCACAAACATTAAGGTTGGCCAAACAATTACATGGACCTGGTCTGGAGGAAATCACAATTTGGTTTCAACCAGCGGGGTTGAAACATTTGATAGTGGTTATCACAGCCAAACGGGATATAAATTTTCACATACGTTTAGTAGTGTTGGCACTACGTATTACGAGTGTACACCACATTCTGGAAGCATGTACGGACAAGTAAACGTTACTAATTAAAATTTCATCAATTTTTTGTGAAGTTTTTTCTTTCTATTATAATTCTAATTTCATCGATTTCATGTTCAGAAGATTATTCCAGTGATAATGACAGAGAACAAAGCCCATTAGAAACAATCGAGTTACCAGCACTGCGCACTAATTCAAGTTTTAACCAGCCTTATAGAATTTTAAAAACAACAATTTCTGATCCGGCAGTTTTTGATAAAAATTATGGAAATTTAGAAATCAGTATTGGGTATGTCCTAAGATATTATTTTTACACAGCTATTGATCTAAACTCCGATAAAAACGAATTAATTAGTATGGATAGATCCACATTTACAATGCCAGACACATCTGATTCAGTTGAGCTCATCAGAGCTGCTATCTCTGAAATTAGCAATATGACATTTGGCTCACAAGAAAATGAGGAATTCATCATCAAATATTTTGATGGTTGTATTGATATAACAAATGTTGATAAAAATTGCATTGCACCAACTGTAGTAGACCCTGTTTGTGGTTGTGATGGTTTTACTTACAACAATTCAACCTTGGCTGGATGTGCTGGAATAACCAGTTATAGTATGGGTTCATGTGACTAGTGATGTTCTTTCCATTTTATTGTAAATGTAAAGAATAATTAATCCGAAAATTATACCGCTTATCAATAGAATTATGCTGGTTAATCCAATGGCATTAAATGATAATCTTAAAAGTATGGTTGATATGATAAAACCGGTATTTCTAACCAACTGAGAGTATCTTTCCGTGTATTGAAAAGAAATCAATAAAATAAAAACATCAACTAAAATTAATATTCCAAAAAATTCTACAAAAAATAAATAATCAATATTTGGAGAGTCTCCACCAATAAACACAGCACCATACCATTCTGTAAAACTAAATACACAAAGAATAATTAATGTAGGAATTAACAAAAGACTAATTAATCTTTTATAACCTAAGAAACGTTCCAAATTTTGATGAACAGGTAGTTTTGGTAAATTCTCTTTCAACTTTTTAAACATATATATCAAATAAAAAACAATTAATACACCCGTCAAGTCATAAATTAATTGAAGATTATTTTCATTTAAAATCCAATTATCAGATAAATCAACATCAGGTATATCTTTAAATATTTTTCTTATTAATATCAAAGACATAATTTCAAATTGCTTTGCAATTGATGTTGTGAATGAGCGAGGAAGGTAGTAAATCAATAAAAATGCTTCATAGATAAGTATAAAAGAAAAAGGAGTGTATATAGCAGAAATTGGATTTACAAATAGACTATCTTGAAAGAACGTGAGATCTAAATAGCCTTTATTGTTGAGTAATATTAGAACCAAGTGAATTATAAATCCAGCTGTTGCTAGAAATAGGATAATTTTTTCAAATGTTTTTAAATTACTGTCTGAAAAAACTTTTTCAAAAACACTATTAATTTTTTCAGTCATAAATTCTCTGATATTTTGTAAATATTTACTAATATTAACATCACAAATATATAAGTTAATTTAAACAAATATTTAAAAGTCATGTTTTCCAAATTTAAAAAGTCAGATAAATTACTTTTAATTGCAGTATTAATTTCATTTGCTCTATCAGTTGGTTTGTGGTTTAATGGTTTTAAGGAAGAAGGTTTTTATGTAGGATTATGGGTCCCCTCGATATTAGCTTTTGGTTCATATGTTAAAAGCGTATATAAATAGTAATGGAATTGTATTTATTTATAATTGGTTTTTTGGTTAGTTGTTTAGTGATAGCAAGTGTATTTCTAGTCAATAAGGAGGAAAAAGATAAGTATAAGGATTCAGATCAAGCTAATGAAATGGACTATGATGGAATGGGAAATTACGGTAGATTTCCACAAAAAAATTAGTCTATTTTTTTCTTGCTGCTATAAAACTTTTTACAAAATAAATCATTGCCAAGGTAGATGTAATACACATCGCTAATACTCTAAAAAGACCTAATCCACCAGATTCGAATGACTTTGGCAACCTCATACCTAAGAGAGCGAAAAGTATTAACATTGTTAATAATACAGCAATATGTGCAATAATTTTATTTTGTTTTTTAATTCCACTGCTGCAAGCTAATAGTATAGCCCCAAAAGCTGTTGGAATCAGTGCTGTAATTGAAGACACTTCAACGTAGCCCCATACACCAAGAACGATTAGTGAAACGGAATTAATAAGATTTGCTTTGTATGCATTCATAATACTTCAAATTTAAAACTTTATTTATAAAATAAACGGAATTAAGGCTTTTCTGTTTTTCGGATAATTTTTAAACTTTTCGTTGTACCATTCGTGATGATTTAATGCCCTTGGTATTAAGTTGAATGAGGTCCAAAGAAAAAAACTAAATGAAGCTATGCTGGGAACAAGAATAAAAAATCCAAACCATTCAATTATCTCACCTAAATAATTAGGGCAAGAAACTAAGTCAAACAACTTGCCATTTGGGATTTTGTAACCCATTTTCTGTTTCCTCAAAGAAATTAATTTATTGTCAGACGTTACATTAATTATCATTCCAATAAAAAATATTAATACACCAAGCATTATATTAAATTCAAAAATGTTCGTATCTGATACATTAAGCTGGACATGAAAACCGTTAAACAAACCATTGACCAAATTAAATGTAAAAGCACTTAAAACAATTGATATTGGAATTTTCTTTTTTTTGGTATTTATTCTTAAGGGGAATATAATTGATCTATTGAAATAATGTAAAAACCAAAAAAAGACAATTAATAGTACAAATGGATTATTGGTATTTTGCAAACTCAAGATGGGCATAATAATTAATGCAGGCAGCTCCATAATAAACCACCCAAATGAGTTATCGATCAGAATTCCAGGCTTCTTTTTAACATGCCTGCCATATGGTGCCCTTTTTTTTGAATAGATTAAGTAAAGGAAAATAATTAGACCTAATGCTATCCAGCATAAAATCAAAAACCTAAAATTCTCAAAAAAAAAATGGCTCATCAACGAGCCATTAAATTATAAATATTTATTGAATTTTATTTTTCTAGAGCAACTATTGCCTTAATTAAGTCAATAATTCTTTCTATTGAATTATCAGACAATCCTGAATTTTTTAGTTTTTTAATATATTTTTTATTTGGTTTAAATTTTGATTTATCCGTTGACTTTATTAACTCCAATCTAATATCCCTGACTGTAGTAAAAACATCTCTAAAATTCTCTCTGTTAATTCCCTGTTCTCTTAAATATTTGAGAATTTTTTCAAATATTGGATCACCAACATCTGGCCGCGCAGGTCCTTGACGTTTATTGGGTTTATCAAAATTTGATTTGGACCGATTTTCAGATCTTAATTTGATTAATTTTTTAGCAAGATCTTCTAGTGCTTGCCTCTGTTTATCATTATAGTTTTTCAATTTCTCACTTGATTCCTTTGAAATTTCCGTATTATTAACATACTCCATCATAATTTTTCTAACAAGCATCATTGAGCTTTGAATCTGGTCATCTTCAATTCCAATTTTTTTCATGTATTCAGAGACCATCTGTCTCATTTGATCCCGATTTTGAGTATAGATGCTGGAAGAACTTAGAAGAAGCGCTAAAATTATAATTAGTTTTCTCATTTTATTAATATGTTATATATATAAGATAATTCATAAAGGTAAAGGTTTAAATTTGTAATAATTATGGAGATTGAAATTTTTCAAATAGATGCTTTTACGTCTAAATTATTTAAAGGAAATCCAGCATGTGTTGTGCCATTAGATTCATGGTTACCGGACGAATTGCTGTTGAATATTGCTAAAGAAAATAATGTATCAGAAACGGCTTTTTTTGTAAAAAAAAATAATGGGTTCAATTTGAGATGGTTTACCCCAGAAATTGAAATGGATCTTTGCGGTCACGCAACACTGGCGACGGCCTATTGTTTAAAAAACCATCTAGATTATAAAAAAGATCAGGTCATCTTTCACTCAATGAGTGGAGAGCTAATTGTAAATTTTGATGGAGATTATATGCAAATGGATTTTCCACACAGAAAACCAATAAATTGTGAATTACCAAAAAATATTATGGATTCTTTAAGCATAAAACCAAGTCAAGTTCTAAAAGCAAGGGACTATGTTTTGGTTTACGAAGATGAAGAACAAATAAAAAATATTGAAATTAATAAGGAATTGTTTGACCAAATAAATTTGGATCCAGGTGGTGTTGTGATTACAGCAAAGGGAAATGAATCGGATTTTGTTTCAAGATATTTTGTTCCTCAATGTTCTTTTTTTGAAGATCCAGTCACAGGATCTACACACTGCTCATTAGTTCCTTATTGGAGTGAATTATTAAAAAAAACTAAGCTTAAAAGCATTCAATTATCTGAGCGAGGTGGTGAAATGTTTTG
>TARA_B100000963_G_scaffold80318_1_pt1 | contig 10323 bp, 10 predicted proteins | sample TARA_B100000963 | Tara Oceans TARA_B100000963 (sample SAMEA2622097) | marine metagenome | biome: marine biome (ENVO:00000447); feature: surface water layer (ENVO:00002042); material: "saline water (ENVO:00002010), including plankton (ENVO:xxxxxxxx)" | depth 5 m | reverse complement strand
TGCAGATAGAACTCGACAAAACGCGGCATGTCGACGCGGAAGCGGTTCGAACCCATGTTCGAGCCTTGCATCTTACGCTCCATCAAAAATTCCGGGCCGTGGAGTTCTATATGGGTACCGACGGGAATCATGCCGATGATGGTCGCCGTGCCGCCAAAACCGAGCATTTTAAAAGCTTGTTGTGCGGTTTGGGCGAGACCGATGGCTTCGAAGGAATAGTGCACTCCGCCTTTAGTCAGTTCTCTTACGGCTTGTACCGCGTCAACTTCGCTGGCGTTGACCACATCGGTGGCGCCAAACTTTCGGGCCAGTTCGAGCTTGCTGGGGAGCATGTCGATGGCAATTATTCTGGACGCGCCAGCGATCAGTGCGCCGTTGATGGCCGACAGGCCGACACCGCCGCAACCGATGACGGCCACGGTGCTACCGGCTTCGACACGAGCGGTGTGAATTACGGCGCCGACGCCTGTAGTGACTCCGCAGCCAATTAATGCCGCGCGGTCCAGGGGCATGTCGTCACGGATCTTTGCCACGGTATGCTCGTGTACCAGCATGTACTCGGCAAACGAAGACAGGTTCAGAAACTGCGATATTTTTTCCTCACCAGCGGCGAGGCGGCTGGGTTGCTCGTCGCTGCGTTGCAGTTCTGGCTCTTGGCACAATGACATGTGCCCGGTGAGGCAGTGCTCACAGTGCCCACAAAAGGCGGATAAACAGGTAATGACATGGTCGCCGGGTTTGACGTAGGTCACGTCAGAGCCAACCGCTTCTACGATGCCCGCGCTTTCGTGACCGAGGATCGCCGGTAATTGATGGGGATACGAGCCGTCTTGAAAGTGCAGGTCAGAGTGGCACACGCCCGCAGCGACAGTACGAATAAGCACCTCCCGTGGGGCCGGATTACCGCACTGCACCTCTTCGATCTCTAGCGGTTTGTTGATCTCGCGTAATACCGCTGCCTTCATAGTGTCCCCCTGATCATTTGCTCGCAGAGTCTGGATGGTGCCAAAGGGACCTGCGGATTACCACTGATGAATCGGGCATTCTGCACTCCTTGGAGGGTTTTATGCGAATGCTGTGCGGTTTGCGGTTGCTTTCCATGGCGGGGTCTATATTTTGGTGCTCTTGATCTGAGAGTTCTTATTTATGGTGCTGCTAGGGCTCGGCTCAAACCGAGGAGAATCCACGCAAACGATGGTTGCAGCAATTCGAGCTTTGGCTCGTTTTGCCAAACCCGGTAGTCTGCGTAGTTCACGCCTATGGCGGACGACGCCAGTAGATTGTCCGCCAGACTCCGGCGACTTTGTAAATTCGGCGGCGGTATTCGATGCTATCGATGGTTTATTGCCAGAACAGCTGCTGGCCGAGCTGAAGAAACTGGAAAGAGAGTTTGGTCGGGGCGTAAAACATGTGCGTAACGCGCCACGCGAACTGGATCTGGATTTGTTGCTGTTTGACGATCAGGTGCGTGATATGGAGAACTTTGTGTTGCCTCACCCAAGGGCGAAAAATCGACTTTTTGTACTCAAGCCGGCGGTAGAATTAGTGCCTGACGTTGTGTGGCCAAATACCGGCAAAACGCTGCAACAGTTGTTGGACGAATTGCAAACCGATGAGCGCGTTGTTCCACTGCCCACGCAGCCGCCTTTTTATGCCGGGTAGGCGCAAGCGATTGGGCGGCGCTCGTTCGCTGGCGAGCGGCATGGCTTTATTGAGCCTTTTGATCGTGGTTCCTGCTCTTGGTTACGAAAGCTCGGTGCATCAGCAATTGACATTTTTGGCGGCAAAACAGCTGAGTCGCTGCTATCAGACGTCAGAGCTGCAACCGCTGTCTGCGCTGGATACCCGCTATGTTGTTCGCGCCAATATCGCTCAAGCAGACAGTAATGTGTTCTGGCGTATGTTCCGCTGGAATTACTACAACCGAGATGAGGCACGAAGCCGCGCCGCGCTCAGAGTTATCGACACGCGATTTCACGACCATTTTAACGGCCTGCATGAGGAACTTGAGCAAACCGGCGATCGTCAGCAACGCCTGAAAACATTTGGTCGGCTGCTCAGCTATTTGCAGGATGTCACATCGCCGCCCCGGGTAGTGCCGGTGTTTACCAGTCGTTGGTGGCGATTTTCGTTCTTCGATCGTTTCGATCGGTTTGATGTGGATGTTGCGCGTTTGCAAAGCACGTTGGCAAACCATTGCCCCCAACTTGTCGCCTATGATGAGGCGTTGCGATCCTCTGATTCTGAGCCTGAGTTGCAGCAATTGTTGGAGTCGACGGCGGAAGAAACTATAGAAAGCGTTCGCGCGCCGATTGAGGGGTTGCCGACCCAATGGACGGCGTTTTGGCAATTCGGCGCGGCGGATGAATTTGGCAATTATGGTCCAGCAGGCAATAAGTTTGGTGAGCGAACCAGCTTTCCGTGCGGCGAAGAAACCTGCTTGTTGTTGGAAGACGACCCGCTGTATCTGGATTTTGCCCATGCGCGTCACACGTCCGCCGTGATGGCAACGATGCGTGCCATGTTGTTAATGCAACGCTACGACAACGAGACTGTCGAGCCGCTGCGAGCGCAGTAGCTGCACTTAAGGGAACATGTGACCAAACTGCATCTGGGCTTAACACCGTGGAATTTCTCTAATCTGTCGGCGCGGAGTTTGTCTGAGCAGGCGCAATTTGCTGAACAATGCGGCTATCAATCGCTGTGGCTGCCGGAAAATCACTTTGGCGAGAGCGCGCTGCCCGATCCGTTGACCCTGCTGGCCGCTGCGGCGGGCGCAACCGCAAATATCAGACTTGGAACGACTTCGTACCTCTTGACCCTGCGCAATCCGCTGCAGGCCGCTGAGCAGGTTGCGGTATTTGATCAGATGAGCGGCGGTCGTTTGATCCTTGGGGTGGGCCGTGGCTATGCCCCGGAAATGTTGCGCGCCTTCCATGTGCCGGTGGCCGAGAAGCGCAGGATTTTCGCGTGGACATTGGACATTATGCGTCGGGCATGGGCGGGTGAAGCGGTGACTTTAGATGATGAGCCGGAAAACGCGATTAAGGTCTTTCCCCGGCCCATGCAGCAACCTGAGCCACCGATTTGGGTGGCGGCATTTGGTCCTAAAGCGCTAGCGCAAGCCGGTGGGTTAGGCTTGCCCTATTTGTCTTCGCCTATGGAAAGCCTTGGCACCTTGCGTGAAAACTATGCGCAACATCAGGCGGCCGCGGTCGCTGCGGGCGTCACCCCGCCCGAGGTGGTGCCGTTGATGCGTACGGTGTTTGTCAGTCGAGACGCGGCCCAGTGTAAGCAGCTTCGAGAATCGCTGGCGACGCAGGCGGATAACACGCGTCTGCAGGACGGCGAAACTATCGATGACTGGACCATTATCGGTGAGCCCAGCTTCGTCCGCGAGCGCGTACAGGCCTATCAGCAGTCCTTAGGAATGACCCATATGATAGCCACCCGCATACGTTTAGGCGGTTTGCAGGAACCGGTGCTGCGCGCCAGCGTCGCGTTGCTAGCGGAAACATTAGACGAGTTGTAACATCGTCTGCTTGGATTAATCAGGGGGCAAGATGACGTACCGAATTTTATGGCCTGCTATGCGCTGGCCCGATGGTCGAGACATCGAAATATCCAGCGTGGGCGAGCACCAAGCGGAATTCTGCGAACATTATTCCGATGTCACGGACGACCAATGGGAGAATTGCGACGCCATCGTGACCGTCAACGACATTCCTGAAGAGTACCGAGCCAAGCTAAAAAAGTGCCGTATCGTCGTGACCCCTAAGGTCGGCTTCGACAATCTGGATTTGGCGGCTTGGGGGGCACTCGGGATGCCGGTATGCAATGTGCCCGATTACGGCACGCAAGAAGTGGCCGACCATGCTATGGCACTGATGCTGTCGTTGATGAAGGGCATTACGTTCCATACTCGCGAGCTCAAACAGGACCCCAAAGGGTTATGGCGCCCAGCATTGAACCCTTTCGGTAAGAGATTGTCGGCTTGCGTCTTCGGAGTGGTTGGCTTGGGTCGTATTGGTACGGCGGCGTCTTTGCGTGCCAAAGCGTTTGGCATGGACGTAGTGATGTTTGATCCGTACCGCGAGAATGGCGCGGAACTGTCGGTGGGCATTCGTCGAGCACATTCCTTAGAAGAATTGTTTGGCCAATGCGACGTGGTCAGCTTGCATCTGCCTTTGGGTGCAACGACTGAAAAGCTCATTAACTTGGATGTGTTGTCGGCGGCTAAGCCTGGGCTTGTGCTGGTAAACACAGCGCGGGGACCGATTATTGATCTTGATGACCTATACACAGCGCTGAAAGAGAACATGATTGCGGCCTGCGGTGTCGACGTGCTGCCAGAAGAGCCTGCGAATCCGGAGCACCCGTTGATTAAAGCTTGGGCGGCAGATGAGGAGTGGATTGACCACCGATTGTTGATCACCCCGCATTCGGCTTTTTTCACCCCAGAGAGTGTGTATGACATGCGCTTTAAAGGTGGCCAGGTCGCGATTAAATATCTCGACGGCAGGGGCTTGGATAATTGTGTAAACCAAAACTGGGTAGAGACTCCGCGCTGACCGAATTTGCAATAACCCGGCTATGGAGATGGGCATGACCGAGGCGATTTATCAGAAGCGTCGACAGCGTGTGTTCTTTGTGTTGTCGGGTGTTTTTCTTGGCACCTTAGCGATGCTCAATATATTGGGCATTAGTCGCTTTCTCGATTTGTCGTTCTCACTGTTTGGGTTTGAGATTCCAATGATGGTGGCGGTTGGGGTGTTGCCGTATCCGGTTACGTTTATGTGTACGGACCTCATCAGTGAGCTTTACGGCGAGGAAAGAGCCCGTGACATGGTGTGGGTAGGCCTGCTGTTAAATGTATGGGTGGTTTTTTTACTGTGGCTGGGCAGCGAATTGCCGGGCACGGGTGTAGACCCCAGTACCGGGGCGCCACTTATTGATGCCGCTGGGCGGCAGCCGGTGTTTTTCGAAATAAAGAATCTGGCTTTCGGGGCGGTAGGGGCCTCGATGATCGCCTATCTGGCCGCGCAGTTTTGTGATGTGCGCATCTTTCATATGATGAAACGCCTGACGAAAGGTAGGCACTTATGGCTGCGAAATAACGTCTCTACCATGATCAGCCAGATCGTCGATTCCACTGCGGTGATTTTGGTTACGCATTTTTGGGCGGCAGCACTGCCGATTAATGCGGATGAGCCATTGTGGCCACAACTTATGGTGTTTATCGCCTCGGGCTATGTGTTCAAACTGGTTGTAGCCGCGCTGGACACAGGACCTATCTATCTGGCGGTTCGCTATTTGCGCACTTATCTTGGACTTGGTGAAAACGAAGAAGCGACCAAAGATTGAGCGCTAGTGCTAGCGCTCGATTTGTCCAAGGTTGGCGTTGATTGCGGCGCCATTGATCACCGGATTCTGTACCGCAAACAGTAACGCTGTGGCAATTTCCTCTGGTTCGATTAAGCGTTCGAAAGCACTCATCGCCGCAATCTGCGGCATTACATCTGCCGGGACGTGATCGCGCAGCATCTCGGTGTTGGTGAAGCCGGGGTTGATGCAGGCCGTATGTATACCGCTGCCTGCGAGATCCTGACAGGTCGCGCGCATCATGCCGATGACCGCGTGTTTGCTGGTGGCGTAGGTAAAACTATTTGGCACAGCTTTTTCGCCCAGGGTAGAACCCACATAGATAACCGATGAGCCCTCGCCCATGCGTGGAATCAGCAATTGATTCAGGCTGCTTGCGGCGACGATATTGATTTCGAGCACGCGCCGCAGTTGCGCCGAGTCGGTGCTGGCAATGTTGTCGTTGATCAGTAACGCAGCGTTATGAATCAGCGCAATCTGCTTGCTGCCCTCCAGAGCGTCGCTTAATTCGCTCTGAATCGCTGGGATGAAGTCTGGTTGCGATAGGTCGCATGCGATGTTTTTTACGCCACTTAGCGGGCAGGGTCTGCGAGACAGGTTTACAACGTCGAAACCATTTTTTTGAAACAGTTCTGCGGTTGCTGTGCCAATGCCTGCACTGGCGCCGGTGATCACAAGATGTGGCATGGAAACATCCTCAAATATTTAAGTGCTGTAGGGTGAACTAAACGCGCCCCCGCGACCAGTCGAGGCACAACTGTGGGCGCCAAGAATATGAGTGCTTACGAAGGCTTTGGCCGCCACTCAGCGTGCGCCCATTGGCCCGCTCCCGACGCGCAGCGCAGCAGCAGGTAGTCTATGTCCAGCGCGGCGATTATGGGGTCTTGCACCAGCCTATGGAGAAAGTGGTGCGCCAGTTCCTCTACGGTGATGTTGCGGACCGGCACCAGAGTAAGGTCGCGATCGAGAAAGGGTATACGCTCGCCATTGAATAACACGTAGGTGAATTCGTCGTCGTTTTCGATCTCGAGGTAGGGCGATTCGCTAGGCATGAGCACCTGTTCGTCGTATTCGTCGCACAGTGCCTTGAGTGTCGTTTTCAGAATGTTGTAGTCGAACGTTAGGCCATTGTCCTGGATCGTTGCGGTGGCGTTTAAAGTGACATGAAAGTTATGCCCGTGTAAATTTTCCCGCTCGGTGGCGCTGAATAGCGTGAAGTGGGCGGCTCCGAAATGGAGATATTCTTTGCTTATTTCTATCGTGGTATGCATAGCTTGAGTCTATCACTCTCACGCCTATGATGAAGCCAGTGGGATCAGCTTGAGGAGAAATCATGCGTTTTCAATTTTCAGCGGAGCAATTGGCGTTTCAACAACAGGTTGAAGCGTTTTTAGCGGAAAATTTGCCCGCAACGACGGCAGCCAAGGTGCGCAATGGCGCGTCCGTTTCGAAAGCTGAACTCACGGCTTGGACTCGTATTCTCAATGGCCAAGGCTGGGCCGCGCCGAACTGGCCTGAGCAATACGGCGGTACCGGTTGGACGCTAACCTACCGGCATATTTTTGATGTGGCTTGCCGAAAATTCCACGCCCCCGCGTTGTCCGGTTTTGGGTTTAATATGGTGGGCCCTGCGATCATAAAATATGGCAGCGAGGCGCAAAAAGCGGAGTTTTTGCCGAGGATTCGCAACGCCGATTTGTGGTTTTGCCAGGGCTATTCGGAGCCTCAGGCCGGTTCTGATCTGGCCAGTGTTCGAACACGCGCGCAACGTGACGGCGACGATTACCTCATCAACGGCTCAAAAATTTGGACCTCTGGTGCCGAAGACGCGGATTGGATCTTTTGCCTCGTGCGCACTAATCCGGATGTCCAGCAGCAAAAGGGCATAAGCTTTTTGTTGCTCGACATGACCTCACCCGGCGTTACGGTCAAGCCACTATATGCGTTCAATGGCAAACGGTTGTGGAATCAGGTGTTTTTTGAGGATGTGCGGGTGCCGATGAGCCAGCGCTTGGGCGATGAAGATCGCGGTTGGACCGTAGCCAAGAGTCTGCTGGGCGACGAGCGGCTGATGGTCTCGCGTGTGGCGGAAAACCGGCGCATTTTAGCGAACCTACGGGAAACCTTAGAGCATCAGCTGCAACGGGGGGTGTCGTTGCACAACGAGGCACGCAGATCCATTAATGAATTGGATATTCGTTTACAGGCCTTGGAGGCGACGAGTCTGAGAATTCTCACGGCATTCGATGGCGGCGGCGACATTGGCGCTGAACCGAGTATGTTGAAATTAAAGGGCAGCGAACTGGTGCAGGCTCAAGATGAGGTGTTGTTTACTATGATCGACTATCTGGCACTGCCATTGGATTCGGCCACTGGCGGGGAATCCGTCACCCCGGCCTGGGCCGAATTTGTCGCCTCAGGCCGTTATCATCACCGTGGCTTCACCATTGCAGGCGGTTCCTCAGAGGTTCAGCACAACATTATTGCTAAGCAGGTTCTAGGCCTGTAGCTACGCGATACGGATTATACCAACAACGACTTCAGGTCGCTGGCGCTGTCTCCAAGTACTGCGGCATCTGCCTCTTTGCCCACCAGTTGTTTGCACAGCATAAAGTCTTTTGGACTGTTCACAGCGTCCGCGGCGACGACGGTGTTATCTTTTAAATAGATCACCGCAAATTGATTGCTGGCCATATCGCCGCGTAATACCTCGCGGTTGCCGTCTGCCGAAAACCCAACCATTTGCAGTTTCAGTTCGTATTGGTCGGACCAAAACCATGGAATTGCAGCATAGCTTTTGTCACCGCCCAGCATGTTACTGACACTGGTTCGTGCCTGGTCCATCGCGTTGGGGACGGATTCCAAACGTAAGCGCCGATCTAACAAGGTGTTCGGATGGTTAGTACAATCGCCCGCTGCGTAGATGTCCGGATTTGATGTTTGGCAGTGATCGTCCACCAAAATGCCGTTGTCACAGCTTAATCCCGCGGCTTCGGCGAGTTCGACGTTTGGCACAATGCCGATGCCCACGATGACCATATCTGCGGCGAACTCACGGTCACCGCACAGTACTTTTTGCACCTTGCCGTCGCCGCCGAAGCCCGTGACCGCAGTATTTGTATGAATGATGACCCCGCGACCTCTGTGCAATTCGTCGTAGTAGTTGGACATCGTGGGTGTAGTCACCCGTTGCAGGATCCGATCTTCCATCTCTAGGACGTGTACGTTGAGGCCCTGCTCTATGCCCACAGCGGCCACCTCCAGGCCGATGTAGCCGCCGCCTACGATGACTAAATTAGCGCCCTCGCGCATCTCGGCGCGAATGCCGTTTACGTCATCGATAGTGCGAAGGTAATGAATGCCGCCGAGATCACTGCCAGGAATGCTCAACATCCGTGGACGCGAGCCAGTGCTGATCAGTAATTTTTCGTACTCGATTTTGGTGCCGTCCTCCAACTCAACGGTCTTGGCCTTGGCATCAATGGCGGTTGCCCGAGTGGCTAGTTTTAGCTCGATGTCTTTGTCTTGATAAAACTTTTCCGGGCGCAGATAGACGCGGTCGACCTCTTGCGCGCCAGAGAGATAAGCTTTTGATAGTGGCGGGCGCTGATAAGGCACATGCTCTTCGTCGCCGATTATGGTGATGGGGCCAGTGTACTTTTCCTGTCGCAAACTTGCTGCAGCTTGGCCCGCTGCGTGGCCTGCGCCGATGATGACCATACCTGCCATGAAACTATCCTGTCGTTGTGTCTGTGTTGGCAGCTAGTTTAACCTGAGCGCAATGACATGCCATGAACTTTGTGGCGCTATGTTCAACCAAGGAGGCGGTGTGGGGGATTTTAAGACACTGACGGATATGGTCAGGCTGGCCCAAAATAATCTGGATAAAGGTGATTGGGACTATTTGGTGGGCGCAGCAGATACTGAGGCGTCATTAAATCGTAATCGCGCGGCAGTGGATGCCTGGACTTTTTTGCCACGCATTTTGCAGGACGTGAGTACCGTCAAAACCTCCACCGAGTTGCTCGGCCAGACGCTGCGGATTCCAGTGGTGTTGCCGCCGATTGGCTCGGTTCAGGCGTTCACTGAACACGGCGGCGCTGCGGTTGCTGAGGCTGCCGCGGAATTCGGCGTGCTGCAGATTCTGAGTTCATCCTGTTCGCCAGACTTTGAGACGGTCGCACAAAAAATCCATGGCCCGCGTGTTTATCAGTTGTATTTGACCGGTGATGAAGCTTGGTTGGATGATCAGATCGAACGCACGATCAACAGTGGTTATTTAGGGTTTTGCCTGACGGCTGACACCCAAGTTTATTCCCGGCGTGAGCGCGACATCATGAAAGATTACGTGCCGATGCAGGCGCGAATGGCCGCAGGCACGATGCTTGATCCAAGCGGAGTTAACTATCAATCCACCATGAGTTGGGACACTGTGGCCCATATCAAAGACAACTTTGATATTCCGTTGATCGTTAAGGGTGTGATGAACCCAGAAGATGCAAAGCGCTGTGTCGAAGCCGGCGTCGATGTGGTTTACGTGTCTAATCATGGCGGACGGCAGCTCGATCATACCGTGGCCTGCATCGATGCCTTGCCGGCGGTGGTCGAGGCGGTGGACGGACGGGTACCAGTGATCGTGGACGGTGGCTTTATGCGCGGTGCCGATGTGATCAAGGGCTTATGTTTGGGGGCGACGGCGGTGGGCATGGGCCGTTTCGAGGCCCTCGCTGCTGCTGCCGGCGGGGCTGCCGCTATTGCACGTGCCTTAGTAATTTTAGAGCGCGAGATTCAGATTTCCCTGGCTTTGACCGGAGTCGCCGATGTCGCCGACCTGCATCCTGGGTTAATGCACAGAGCCCAGGCATTAGGCACGACCCATGTACTCAGCGCGTTCCCGCTGCTGGAAGAGGGGTACTAACCCTTATCTTTGGGCATGGGCAG
>TARA_B100000963_G_scaffold66258_1_pt1 | contig 10329 bp, 7 predicted proteins | sample TARA_B100000963 | Tara Oceans TARA_B100000963 (sample SAMEA2622097) | marine metagenome | biome: marine biome (ENVO:00000447); feature: surface water layer (ENVO:00002042); material: "saline water (ENVO:00002010), including plankton (ENVO:xxxxxxxx)" | depth 5 m | reverse complement strand
GGTGGTGGTGGTATAGGTGGTGGTGGTATTGTTGTTCCTCCTCCTGATGACCCTCCACCCGGTGATACTACTCCTCCTATCATTGAAAATCTTACCATTACTCCATCCACTATTAATCTATCCTTTCAAAATCCATCTGCTGTTGTTACTATTACTGCAAAAGTTTATGATTTAGAGTCTATAATTAGTAACGTACACTTAAATGGTTTAGGAGCTACTTCTATTGTTGGATTTTCATACACTTGGATAAAAACTTATTATTATTCCGCTTATTCCTCTGGAACTCATACTCAAAATCTTCTTTTATCAACTCTTAATTCTAATGGTTTAACCGCTAGTGATAGTATTAATTTAACTATTATTGTTGAAAGCGAGAAACCTAAAGATTTTCAAGTTCCTACTATTAACTCCTTTACCGTTGATGATAATACTGTTACCCTTAATAATACTCAAACAACTCAAACCGTTACTTTTACAGCCAATATTACTGATAACGTTAATGTATCTGTCTTTAATGTTAGTAATTCTACTTTTGATAGAAAAGATGGTGATAATTACTATTTTACAAAAACTTTTTCATTTAATGATTACAGCTTTGGTGATACTACAGATAGTTTTACACTAGTTGCCGCAGACGACGCTGGAAATTTATCAACTAAATCTATCAATATAGTTATTACAAAAACAGATACTCTTAAACCATCTATTGATTTATTTAGTGCTAATAAAACTTCAATATCTCTTACTACTTCCTCACAAACTGCTTCCGTCACTTTTAATGCATCTGTTTCGGATAATGTTGGTATTAGCTCTGTAAATTTACCTGGAACCTCTCTAGTTTTTACCAATAATAATAGTTATGTTTTTTCAAAAACTTATTATTATAGTAGTTATTCATTAGGCAATTCTAGTGATACGTTAACTTTAACTGTTACTGATACCAATGGAAATAGTATTTCCGACACTATTAATATTAATATTACCAAAACTGATACCCAAAGTCCTAATATTTTATCATTTTCAGCTAATGATACTTCTGTTACTCTTAATACTTCTAATTCTCAAACACAACTAGTTACTTTTACTGCTGAAGTTACTGATAATCACGCATTAAATAGTGTTAGTTTACCTAATACATCCTCTCTGGGTTCAAGTGGAAATATTTATACCTTTTCGAAATTATTCGATCAAGATCAATTCACTTTTGGTAATACATTGCAAACTTTTATTTTAACTGCTATTGATAGCACTGGTAATTCCACTACTGCTTCAGAAAGTATCACCATAAGTAAAACCGATACTTCAGGTCCTAATATTACCTCTTTTACCAGTAGCCATAATAATTTCGAGTTAAAAACTTCTTCCCAAACTAAAATTGTTACATTTACTGTCGTTGTAAATGATAATGTTGCTGTTGAAACTATTACTGTTTCTGGTGCTCTTCCTATTAATACTGGCGGTAGCGGAGGCGGTAGCGGAGGTGGAGGCGGTGGTGGTGGAGGCGGTGGCGGTGTCCCTATAGACGCTCCCCCTGGTGATGAAATTATTATTGATGAAAGCAAGATTGTTGACGGTCAAATTCAATTAAATCAAAGTGATAGCACTCCTGGAACTTCCAATACTTTTCAATTTGTTAAGACATATCAATATTCACAATACACTTATGGTTCTAATACTGATAATGTTTTATGCACCGTAACTGATCTTAATAGTAACGTTGTTACTGCTTCTCTAACTATTAATTTTACTAAAACTGACGACCAATCTCCAACAATTTCCTCCTTCGTCGTAAATAATCCTTTATTGATTTGGTATTCTTCTTCTAGTTCTTCTAATAAAACTGCTACATTTACCGCCGTTGTTAACGATAATGTTGGTATTTCTAGTATTTCAATTAATGGTGGAACTCAAACTAATGTAAATGGAAATACTTATACTTTTACTAAGTCCTTTTCAAGACCTACTTTAAATACTTCTCTCAGTAATTCTATTACTTTATCCGTTAAAGATAATGCTTTAAATCAATCTTCCAATACTATTTCTCTAACAACTAGATATATTGATAATACTCCTCCTATTATATCATCTTTTTCAAGCAATATTACGAATGTGTTATTAAATACCACTGATTCTCAAACTAACACAGTTACATTTATAGCAGAGGTTACTGATAATTTATCCGTTAATTCTGTTACATTACCAAATACTACATTTATTGGAAAAATAGGTAATAATTATTCATTTACGAAATTATTTGATGTCGATCATTTTTCCTTCGGCACTACCACTCAAAATTATACTTTAACCGCCACCGATAGTTTAGGTAATACTTCCAATTCTACCAGCACTATTACTATAAATAAATCTGATACATCTGGTCCTGTTATATCTTCTTTTACATCAAATTTTACTAGTTTTATTTTAACTACCTCTCTTCCTACTAAAAGTGTTATCTTTTCTGTCGTTGTTGCTGATAATGTTAGCGTTAAAACTATTACTGTGTCTGGTGCTATACCATTTATTGGAACCCCACCCGGAGATCCCCCTCCTATTGATGGACCACCAGGGGACGAAATTATTATAGATGAAAATAAAATAAGCGATGATGCTATCTCTCTTCAACCCGGAGATACTTCTTCAGGAACATCAAATACATTTTACTTTATTAAAAATTATCAATATAATGACTATACCTTTGGTCTAAATACAGATGTTGTTGTTTGCTCTGTTACTGATTTTAATGATAATATATCTACTTCTAATTTACTCATTAACATTACCAAAACTGACGACCAACCTCCTACTATTAATAGCTTTACTGCGGATGCTAATACTTTAATATGGTATTCAGCTGATCCTTTTAATTCAGATAAAACTGTTAATTTTACCGTCATTGTTAATGATAATAAAGGCATTAATTCTGTTTCGATTAATAATGCAACCCAAACAAATGTCTCTGGTAATACTTATTCTTTTATTAAGTTTTTTGAAATACCTTCTTCTTTTACTAATAGTAACCCCGTCATTTCTACCGTTACCGCTATAGATACAGACGGTAACATTTCTACTGATTTTATAACTACTACTTTACAATATTTAGATAATTCTCCTCCCGTCATTTCTCTCTTTTCGGCAAATGATACTTCTATTGAACTTAATAGTTCAAGTAATACATCACAAACTGTTTCCTTTTCTGCTATTGTTTCTGATAATGTAGCTGTTAATTCTGTTACTATTAGTCCCAATATTCCACTACAAACTTCTATTGGAAATAATTTTACTTGGAGTAAAGTTTTCCAATCATCTCAATTTTCATTTGGTTCCGTCCAGCAAACATATACACTCACTGTAATTGATAGTGCTGGACTTACTGCTACCGATACAGAAGTTATTACTATTACAAAATCTGACTCTAGTGGACCTTCTATTTCCTCTTTCACTAGTAGTTCTACTAATTTTACACTTTCTACCACATCACAGACAAAGATCATTACCTTTACTGTTGTTGTTGCTGATAATGTTGCCGTCCAAACCATTACTGTCTCTGGTGCCGAACCAATACTTGAAACACCTGATGATAATGATGATGAAATTATTATTGATGATAATAGAATTAACGATCAAATTATTCAACTTCAACCTGGTGATACTACTCCCGGAACATCCAATACTTTTAGATTTAGAAAAACATATTCATATAATGATTATAGTTTTGGTGCAAATACAGATAATGTTATTGCTACCGTAACTGATAATGTGGGTAATTCTTCCACTGCTAATATTACCGTTAATATTACAAAAATTGATAATCAACCTCCTATTATTTCTTCGTTTACTGCTGATGACTATATTATTAATTTAACAACAGAAGGCGCCACAACCGCTCAAACTGTTACTTTCATTGCTAATGTTGCTGATAATGTTGGTTTAGATAATGTTAATCTTCCTAATACTTCTCTAGTAAGTTCATCAGGTAATATATATACATATTCTAAGCTTTTTGATAGTGACAGTTATAATTTTGGTAATACACTTGAAACATATACATTTTCAGCTACTGATGTTAATAATAATACATCATCATCCTCTCTTACTTTATCCATTGTAAAAGATGATAATACTGGCCCGGTTATTAGTGCTTTCCTGCCAAATTTTGCGTCTGTTACTGTTTCTTCTTTAAGCAAAATTAAAATTGTTTTATTTACTGTTGTTGTTGCTGATAATGTATTTGTAAAAACAGTTACCGTCTCTGGTGCTACACCTATTGTAGATATACCAGATGATGATGATGATGAAATTATTATAGATCAGAATAATATTATACAAGAAAGTATTACATTAGGTGAGGGTGATACTACTCCTGGAACATTTAATACATTTAGATTTCAAAAAATATATAATTATGATGATTATACCTACGGGCAAAATGATGATAATGTAATATGCACTGTTACTGATGTAATTGGTAATACTACTACTGCTGCAACTATAATAGTAATTAATAAGATTGATGACGCCCCTCCAACTATTGTTAGTTTTACTTCTGATAAAACTGTAATTAGTCTTAGCAATTCTAATAATATTGAAGTAATTACATTTACTGCCGTTATTTTAGATAATGTTTCATTGTCTTCTGTTAGCTTACCAGGAACTAGTTTGCTTAATAATACAGGCAATATTTATACATTTACAAAGAGTTATTTAGATGCTGACTTTAGTATAGGTAATAATGTTGATGTTCTTACTCTTACTGCAATAGACAGTGCTAATAATGTAGCTAATAGAATTATTAGTATTTCTATAACAAAAACTGATGATACTGGTCCTGTTATTTCTAATCTCACTTCTAATCCTTCCACCGTTAATTTAAGCACTTCTACACAAAATAGAACTATTACTATTACTGCTAATGTTACAGATAATATATCATTATCTGCTGTTTTACTTAGTGGAGCTACATTTCAAAATGTAACATCAGGTAATTATACATGGACTAAATCATATAGTTATGGTGATTTTGAATTTGGTTCTTTCACAGACTCATTAACTTTGACTGCTATTGATACAAATAATAATTCCGCTACTCAAACTTTAGATCTTATAATTAATAAAGGTGACGACTTATCTCCTACAATTTCTTCATTTATTTCTAGCAAAACCGTTGTTAATTTATATAGCACTGTTAAAACTGTATTAGTTTATTTTTATGTTACTGCTACTGATAATGTTAGTGTTTCTGGTGTTACCGTTAATGGAGCGACCTTTGTTAGTCAAACTGGTTCTGTTTATACATTTCAAAAATCCTTTAATTATGTTAATTATTCTTATGGAGAAACTAATAATTCCATTACTGCTACTGCTACTGATGGAGACGGCAACGCATCTACTTCTTCATTAAATATCACTGTTAATAAATATGATAATGAAGCGCCTGTTATTTCTTCTCTTACTTCTAATTTAAATTCTGTTATTTTAAATTCTCAAAATCCCACTGTTAATCTTCAAATTTCTGTTGTTTGCACCGACAATCAATCTATACAATCCATAACTGTTTCTAATGCTACACAAATTTTAATTACTGGAAACACTTATTTATTTCAAAAAACTTATAATTTACAAGACTATAATATTGGTGTTTTTACTGATACTTTTACTGCTGTTGTTACTGATCCTGCTGGTAATCAAGTTTCTGATAGTTTAACTATTACTATTGATAAACAAGATGAAATTCCTCCCGTTATTTCTTCATTTCAATCTTCTATTACCAATGTTGTATTAACTCAAAATGATGATACTTCTACTATTTCTTTTACCATTACTGCTACAGATAATTTTCTTATTGATACAATATCGATACCCGGTGCTAATTTTGTCTCTCAATCTGGTAATGATTTTACATTTCAAAAAACTTATAATTATTTGACTACAACTGAAGCTGAAACGGTTGACCCAATTACTGTTACTGTTAGAGATACTTACAACAATATTACAGATGATACAATAAACATTATTATTGAAAAAATTGTTTACAATTACAATATCCAAGACAATATACCTTACTATATTGAAGCTAATGTTAATTTAAATAAAAATATTTCACTCGTTAATAATAATACAGGTATTAATGGAGGAATAATTAGACATACCAATACACATTATAATATTAATTATAAACTACCTACCGGAAATTCCACCATAACTATGATGAATTTTAACGCTATGCAAGATGCTACTTTATTAAATACATATTCATTAGATGTAAATGTAAGTGTCGATCAGAACGGCACTTTATCCACTACACATGAAGTCAAAGGAACGGATACTATTGGATTTATTCAAGATACTGCTGATACCGTTAACTATGCATATTGGGATGTTGAAAATGAACCCACACTTACTGTTGATATGGCGGATAAACTTACTTCTCTTTTAACAACCGACAAAATAGAAGCTGGTAAGGCTGCTGCTATTAATAGCATTATAAATGCATATGAAGGTGTTAGTGTTTTACAAAGTTGGACCATACAACTTTCTCCTATTATGCCTTCATTGTCTAATTTCATTAATCAATATAGATTAGCAAAAAATAGACCAGTTGGAAGAGTTTTTGAAAATGGCGAACAAGTTGTTTTGTCTACTACTCAAGATTATAGTGTTGTAATACCTGGTGTTGACGGCACATCTCATACACTTGTTTCTCCTACAACTATAAAGGCAATTATTACTCACCAGGATAGTGCTCCTCAATTGGAAACTATATAAAAAAATTTATTATATATTAAATCTTTTTATATTACTCATTACAAGGTGGTGTTACATTACAAAATTCTGTTATGGCCCATCCGTCTTCGCGTTTTTCTACATCTCCTGATATCCATATGAATTTTCCTCTATGAACTAAGCAAGCACTACCTGGACTACTCTGTGTTGGACGTGCAAAACAACCATCATTTTGTCCTAATAGATTTCCACTTGTGTCATATACTTTATCTCCTGACTTTACGTTATTATAAGCGTTGTATAGATGTCTGGCCCACGCTACTTTCGGCATATTTATGGTAATATAATCTATTCTCTTAAAGTCTTTTCAATTTTCTCATTATTACTTGCTTCCACTTCATTATATAACTTAGTTTCATCTACTTCTGTTGCTTCTTGATTTTCCTCGTCATCGCTATCATCTCCCCATATATAATCATAAATTGTTGAAAACCAAGTCTTTTCCTCTTCTTTATCTTCTAGTTTTTCTACTTTACCTTCTTGGTATATTTGTTTCAAAAATTGCTTCATTTCACTATCTTGTCCTTTATGTGACACTACTGTGGCTACCGGTTCGATTGTATTATTGTTGTTATTATTGTGGTGTTCTTTAATGTAAGCCCACGCTTCAGTCAATGATTTTGCTTCCTCACTTTTTAGTTCATCTTTATCAGGATGGATTTTAACTATTTTTCTAATAAACTTTTCACGTATCTCTTCAAAAGAGTCGCTTGGACTTGCTTCAAGTGTTTTATATGCACTATCCATTTTATAACTAAAACAAATATAATAAATCGCACTTTTTTCTTTAAAAAAATTTATTTTTCTCTCCAAATATTTTTTATAGAAACTTTTTTGGAGAGAAATTTAACAAATAGTACAATAATAATCAATATATTCATCGTTACTTTCATTTATAGTTCCTTCTTCCAAATCAACTAAACTTGTAGTCACGTAAGCAAGATTAGATACTGGTTCTTCTTTTATATCTATTTTTACATACTGTCCCCATCCATCATCTAATTCTTTTGGGGTTTCTAAAGGTATTACCACTGAAGACATGATTGTATTAAGTATTTTAAAATAATCTCTTAAAATATTTAATTTTTTTATTCAATTTTCGCTATTTAATTTAATACTGTTGTCTCAAACATCTTGCTCGTTACCAAGTAAGGGTCCATTGTCGATGCAGGACGTCTATCCTCAAAATACCCTTTACCACTATTTATTGTCTCATATCCTACTCGCACACTTGCTCCTCTATCTACAGGACGCTCTTTATCAAATGAAAACTCGTCATATTTTGATGTTTCATGCTCTCCAGACATACGCTCTTTATTTTTCTCTCCATATACTGCCATATGTTCCATATGTTTCTCTGATAGCTTTCCAATTGCTTCATAAATTTTCTCAAGACCTCCCTCCTCTCTCATAGACTTTGTGCTATAGTTTGTATGACAACCACTTCCATTAAGATTAGGATATGGCTTTGGATGATATAAAATAGTCACATCATTCATTTCCCCAATACGCTCTAGTAAATATCGTGATATCCATAATTGATCTCCAGCGTCGATACCCAAACAAGGACCTATTTGATATTCCCACTGACACGGTGCTACTTCTGCATTAATACCACTAATTCTTAAACCTGCACGCAAACATACATCCAAATGTTGTTCTGCTATTTTTCTATTCATCGTATTTCCTTTTCCTACACTACAATAATAACGACCCTGCTTTTCTTTTCCTCCTGGTTTTCCTGCATCAGTAGATCCAATAGCAAAATATTCCTGTTCTAAACCATACCAAGGCTCTTCATCCAATTTTTTATCAAATATTTCCATAGCATTTACACGGCTATTTGTTTCTAATGGATTTCCATCTTTATCATGTGTTCCACATAATACCAAAACACTACTATTTCCTCCTTTAAAGGGATTTTGATATACTGCTACTGGTTTTAAAATTAATTCACTATTTAAACCTTCCGCTTGACCCGTTGAACTACCATCGTAATTCCAGTTTGGAAACTTACTAGCTAGAATCTGTGGTGATAACTTTACTATTTCCTGCCATACTTCATAATTAATATTATGAATTACCTTTGTTTTTGAACGTAATCTTTTCTTTGCATCCAACCAGATATACTCAGCAACTACTACCATTATGTTAAAAATTAACAACGTTATATTTAAACTATTTAATAATTAATATATCAAGAGATACACACATTCATTCAAGAAAACAACTTCTGTACTATTGGCTTTTTAATATATAATTTCTTTTTTTTACTTCTCAAAAAGTTTCTATAAAAAATATTTGGAGAGAAAAATGTTTTGGTAAACGAAAGAATTTGTGAAATTTGTTTTGTTTTTTCATAGTGCCTTTTTTTCAGTTGTAATGTAATATACATATCAAGTTGCAAGTAAGTATTTAAAATTGATTTACATACACAATATTAAATATACTTATACATATGGATCCTATAACCAAAACTTGGAAATTTAAATACGATGATGAACGTGACCCGCTTATGAAAAAGCACACAAAGGGTTACTATTTGAATATTGAAACTGGCGATGTTCGTTCTTTTGAAGAAGGTATAGCACATATTGTAGGCAAGGCGAAGGAACGCTATGTATATCATATGTGGTGGATTGAAAATGGATCGTTTTAAAATTGAATGTAAGTATTTAATTAATTTTTATTGCATAAATATGAATACTAACGACTATCAGTTTCACCCTCAATACCATAGACCTATGGCTTCTATTATATACCTCGCTAATTGGTGGATATTTCTTGGAATGATGATTGTAGTTGCCCCCATCCGAATTGTTATGTTTATTTCCAGGCAAGTAAATGCTAATGACCTATATATAACCTTATGTTGGATATATATAGCTACAAAAGTATTGGGTTATAGCTCTGATCTTATAGTGGAAAATACACATCTAACAACCAAACCATTTGAAGAAACATTAATCTATTATTAAAATTGTATATCATTCATATCAATAATAACACACTCATCTGGTTGTTGTATATCAAATTTTTCATATGGATTACATAGACTAGATACAATTTTTTGATTGGGTGATGTTAGAATTTCTACCGCCTCTTCTCTTTCACACCCATAAAGCTCTCCATCATATATATCATAGTCTATTATTGTATCTTTACATTCGTTGATTAAATTTGTTTTTCCATTTCCTCCAGAACCCATTAAAATAATAGTTTTTATATTATTAGTAGAAAATGCTATAAGAGTTGCACGTGCTGTATTATAGAGCACTGTGCTTTCGGATATAGTGTTTGTTTCATTTACCATTTTCATAAATTGATAGTCTTTTATTTAAGTATATTTTTCTATTATAATATAATGAGTAAATTCGATGATTTGCCGGATGAATTACGAAGGCATATTTTTTCTTACTTGAGAAATCGTGCGCGAGATTGTTGTGCTATGTGTAATATAGTGTGTGTATGGGATACAAAGATACGTGATATGTATGTAGTGAGAAATGATGGACCAAAGTATGTAATTTGCAGACGATGTTGGATTGG
>TARA_B100000963_G_scaffold354267_1_pt1 | contig 10329 bp, 6 predicted proteins | sample TARA_B100000963 | Tara Oceans TARA_B100000963 (sample SAMEA2622097) | marine metagenome | biome: marine biome (ENVO:00000447); feature: surface water layer (ENVO:00002042); material: "saline water (ENVO:00002010), including plankton (ENVO:xxxxxxxx)" | depth 5 m | reverse complement strand
TTATCGCGCGTTCTGAGCAAGCATTTTATTCCCTTCAATATGGAGGGCCTGAATGCGACTGGCCGAGCATTTTGGTGGAAAATGTAAGTCGCATCCCGCGCTACTTAATTCGTGACACAACTGAGGATCGGATTCTGTTGCCGGATATGCGCGTTGTCGGGAAAGAAAGATACATGGAGTATTTGGATGAGGCTGCCTTGAGGCTCAAAAACGATGAAGGTATGGACCGTTTAGTGGCATGGTTTGAGGCTGCCCTAGATCGTACTTTAGATCGACTTCACATGGATTATAAACTTGCCGTTCCATCCTGGTACGCAAAAGAGAAATGTGTGGTTTTAATGCTTCCGCTCCAGGTGCGCCAAAACGACGTGAATGTCGTAATCACTGTGAAATGGGATGAACACCAAGGCTGTTATCACGGCCTCAATTTGCTCACTTTGGAAATGGCCTATAACAACGCCCGTTTAATCGCTCGACCTGAGGCGAGGTGGTTAATTGACGCAAACCATTCGCGTTTTAAACGAACTAGTGAAGGCCATCAATACCTTGGACGTAACGATCAATGACGTCAAGGGAATCGCCGTATTCAGCACCCTCAAATCCAGACAATCCCTCATCTGGAATAAGCTCGAGGTAGCATCGGAGGAAACGGTTGGCCAACGGCCAAAATGACCAATGCCATTTTTCTTCCTGATACCCAGTGCGTCCGTTTTTCATGTCGCCATAAACCTGTACAAACCCGAATGATGCCGCGTTGTTCCTGAGCCAGGCATAAACAAATTTGCCTGTACCGCTCTCGAAATAACTATTTTTCAGAGCATTCAAATCCACATCCGTCCCCCAATGGTGACGAGATGTTCCGGGCATGGAGCTGTAGCGAAGGATTTCGGTGGCTCGCCTAGCCCCAGTAAAGCCCATAAACCGAGTGCTATTCCATTTTCCATTCCAAATGCGCCGTTGGTGAGACCACGTTCGCATGGCCGAAATTACCTGGATGTCTATACCATCTTCGCGAGCGGCATCGGCCATGGCTTCTAAGGCATCCAAGGTCTCTGTTCTCAGGTAGATGCCCGATTTCATAGTGAGATGGTTAGGAACCAGAGAAAAAGCTGGGCTATCAGCGGGATTGACATCACCTTTTAAGGCTGCCTGCGTAATGCAAGAACAATCTGATTGCGCGAAAACAAACGAATGCAACAGAAGCAACAAACCGAAAACAACAGCGGTCATTTTCCAAGCCGAATTCATACTATAAATCTCGTTCAAAATCATTTTTCTTAGGAAGAAGATAATTTTCCTGTTACATCCAATTCGTTAAAAAGGTCCACAGGTATAAATCCGAGGTTTTGAGCGATTGCTCCAATCCAATTGTAGATTTTCAAATGGCGCATTTGATGATGCAGAAGGGTATACCGCGATTTAATGGAAAGTAAAACATATACTTTGTCCAGCTGATCGCCTTAACTCAGCAGCCTCATCGATGCTGGCAACTAAGGTTCAAAACCAAAATAAATGAAGTGCATTAGCAACTAAAAATCGCCGACATACGTATGCGATATCATGCGAAGGATTCAAAATTTGAGACGGATGCATGTAAGGATTCCATTTTTTGGATGGATGCTAATGGTGCTGATAGCAGCGAGTTGTACCAAACATGAATTCAATATCTCTGAAGAGACCGAAATAACGGGAACATTGGATCCGGCATTTGCTTTGCCTTTAGTCCACGGAGACTGGCGTTTTGCGGAGGTCATAGAAGCCATCGAATTTGATGGAACACTGGAGACTGCGACAACAGGAGAAGTAACAGCTGTTTTTCCATTTGACGCCTTCGAGACGGAGCCAATTTTGTTGGTCCCATTGTCAGAATCCGCAGAGTCCACGATTGACTTGGAGGATGAAGAGGCAGAGGTCTTATCGCTCTTACCCGCTGGCGCCGAGTTCGGTGTCGATTTCTCAATTTCAATGGAGGTACCTATTCCGAATTTGACAGAAGTTGACTCTGTCTGGTTGGGTGGTGGGGTTCTGGCAATTCAAATTGATTCTTACTTACCAATTGAAATCATTGCATTGGGACGATGCGACAACATCGTATCCGCAGGTGAGCCGCTTGTTGTCACCTTGAGCATGGATGCAGTTGGGGAGTCTACGGAAGTACTTATTCCCTTATCTCAAATATCGTTGATCGGAGCAGGAGAGGAGATGCTGAGTTTGGAGTGGGATTGGAGCTTCGTTCTGGTTTCTTCGGGTCAGCCTGTAGAGGCAGGCGAGTTGCTTACTATCAAGGCATCATTTGATGAAGCGACCGTCGCTGGCGTTTTCGGTAAATTTTCTTCGGAATTATCACACAATATTGAGGCTCAGGTTGCCATACCTGAGCTTACCAGCTGGGACCCTGCACTATTCTACCTCAGTGCACCTCGTTTGCTGTTGGAAGTTAAAAACTCGTTTGGGGTGGATTTGGGCCTTGAGGTATCAGAACTTTCGCTTCTGGCCGATGGAAGCCATACACCATTGCATGGAAATGCGATTCATGAGTTTCCTGTTTTTGAAGGAGCCCCCGCCGTTGGCGATACTACGTGGATTTCGCATGTTTTAGACAACACAGGCATGGTTCCAACTTTGTCCGATGTGATGAACTTGGCCAATGACAGTTTGCTGCTCATCGGCGCTGTAGACGTCCTGCCGAATCCTTCAGGAGGGCAATTTGCAACGGCTACAGACGTCTTAAGTTGTTCAGGTTCATTTGAAGTGCCGTTGGCTGGTTGGGTTAAGGGGCTAACGTGGAGAGATACGCTATTAACACCCATTTCACAAGCATTACGAGATGGCGTTGCGCCACCTCTTGATTGGATGGACGTGTCCTCTTTGACGTTGCGATTTATCGTAGATAACGCTTTGCCGCTGGAATTAAATGGTTCGGTAAATTTCATCAACATCCATGGTGATTCTTTGCTTGCTGGACCTGACATCGCAATTCCAGGCGGTGCCGATGCCCCAGCAATTGTAACAGTGGACTATGTGTTAAATCGAACGTTGGCATTGGAGTTATTAGAAATGCAATGCACTGCAGTAGCGCTATCCTGGACGTTGGCAACCACAGGCGCAGGCATTGGAGAGTCAATTCAAGTATTCGCTGATGATCTCGTATCCATGAGAATTGCCGCAAAAGTCGAATGTCAAATTGATCCCGATCCATGAAACGCAAAGAATCATTCATTTTTGGTTTAGCCATGCTTCTGACAATCGTTTCGAAAGCACAATGGGTGCCAAGCGTTGCTTTCAATTCCATGTCTCCACAGCACCGGGACTGGCGCATCACAGGTCAGCCTGACCACGGCTATTTCTCTATCCTAAGCACCGGCAGTTTTATGGCTTCTAATACGCTTGTACACCCTGCAACATGGCTAACTTCGTCCTATGGCCAATCTTCTCCGCAAGTAGATTTAAATTCAATTTTTGAAGATTTTGCTGGGTCTAATGTTGTTGAGGCTAATGCTTCAATCACATTGTTCAGCGCTGGATTTTTTCCTGGTAAAAAACGGAATACTTTCATCGAATTCGTGGCATCTGAGAACGTGCAAGCTGGTTTCGAAGTGCCGGCAGATCTCTTACAGCTTCCTTTTGCAGGTAATGCCACATTTAATGACGCGGATGCAGCGACCATTGATTTGACTCCTATGGACGCGAGTTTATCGCATTTCCGCTCATTTGGCATTGGATTCCAACATGTGTTTGGAGAATGCTTGAGCGCTGGAATGCGCATACATCGCTTGCACGGTTTCCATCATCTGGATATTGAAGAGAACGAATGGGGTCTGACCACCAATGCCGCGGACTGGTCATGGAATCTTCAGGGGGGAGGGCGTTTTGTCAGCAGTGGACTGAATTCGGTTTATCGAGCTCAAGCTTTAGGTCAAATGGATTCTTTGGTGAATTCTGTGACGAATCGTTCACCATCGCTAAGAAACAAAGGTTGGGGATTTGATGCAGGTGTCGAGATGCAGTGGACTAAACGTTGGACGTCTTGGTTTCAATTTAACAAGGGAGGAACAATTCATTGGACAAATGACGTGCTCGTTTATGAAGTGGAAGACTTCGATTGGGGATTGGATGGATTTGATGCTACGAATGGAGGAAACGGTTGGGTTAATGGTGCTAGTTCCTTCCTTGATTCATTACAGCTGTGGGCAGAACACGAATTGGAAGCCATCGAAGAGTACCACACCATTTCGAAGACGAACGATTCGTACGTATCAAAACTTCCCAATCGTGTTGTGTCTGGAGTGGAGTACCACTTTTTGCGCGGTGCAAGAGACGGTGAGTTGAGCATGGGCGGCATTATAGAACACGTCGTAGGTCGTCCGACAAGTTGGAATATTGCAGTGAATGCGCGCTTTGGTAATGGGTTACAGTCCACATTAACATACGGCAAGCGCTTTGGTTTGGTTTCCACGGCGGGATTGAGCCTTGCAATACCATTGGGCCCATTCTTGGTATTTGCGGCAGCGGAAGGGCACCAAGCCATAGATTGGTCACATTTCAATGTGGTTCATGATGATGAATTTGTTAATTGGAATATGCCAACGAACGCCCCATACATCGGTTTACAAGCGGGTTGTGTCTGGAGACTGAAATGGCGCGAGCCAAAATCTGAACCGCAAGCATCTCCACTAACTCCCTCACTCAATTCGACCCGATCACCGGTTTTTGATATCGATGTGCAACCTGATGACCGACACAAAAGGCAACAGCAGTGCGCACTTCCTGGCAAAAGCTAATTCGCAATACCTTTGCGAACCATGGCTTCCTCTGAAAGAAAAATCCAACTTCGGTATATCATCTTGGATGCCTGCTTTGCTCAATCCGCGAGAGAAGAGTCCGTTTTTTGGACCAAGGAGGCGTTGCTAGAAGAAGTAAACCGACAGCTTCTTGAAGCTCATCCCTTCACAAAGCCCATCGCGATGCGAACCTTGGAAAAGGATATCGTAGACATGAAAGCCATTTACGGTGTCCACATTGAATCTGGAAGGCGCGGTGGTAAAGTACACTATGCATATGCTGATAATTCGGATGGAATAAATAAATCGCAACTAATTGATAACGAATTATTAATTGTTCATCAGTTCATACAGATTATGGACCGTTTTAAGGGAATTCCCGGTTGGGATTGGTGGTTGCGTTCCAAATTGATAATGCAGGCTCAAATGGGTATGATTGGTATCGGATTTTCGGAAAGAGAATGGAAGCCGCGTATTATGGAAATAACCTTTTCAAAGGATGAGCGCCGTTGGTACGAATCGCTCGTTGAGGCTGCTTTTAAACAGACTCCGTTACGGCTCGTTTATGCACCAGGAATGGGTGATCAGTTGGAACGAGTGGACTATCTCCCTGACAAATTGGTTCAGCAACCAGGTGGTGTATTCGCTCTGGGGTCGGCTTGGGATCCAGATATTGATGCTTTTTTCCATCTTGTCGTGAAATTGGATGAGATTACTTCTCTTGATACTGTTGTATCCGATTGGCCGGAAGGATTGAAACCGCAACCTTTCAATTGGGAAGTCTACGCCGCTGACCGTATGGCTTTAACACCAGGGGTTGTATCGGCATCTTCTGACGTCACCATTTCTGTTAGGGTTTGGGTTGCGGACCAATTGGCTCAGCAATTCCTCAAAGAACCCATGCACGGCTCACAAGATCTGCGCGTAGAACAGTCGGGAGGAGGCATTATTTTCACTTTGTACTTGGTACCGGACATTCAATTTGTTCGCTTTGCTCTGCAATGGGGTGACGAATTTCAAGTGCTTGAACCTGAAGATGTAAGGCATAAATTGCGTTTAGCAAGTAGATCGGCTTCGGATCGTTATGCTCCTATGTTCGGTCCTTGATTTCAATCGAGCGGCATGAATACAGAATTATCGAATAGACGCTTTCCGTTTTCCCAAAATCCTCGGAATAGCGGATTATCAGCGAAGTAAATGGCGTGTCCGCGTCCGATGGACTTGGTGCCCACCATCAGAGTATTAGCCAATTCACGATTGGCCCGACTGCCAACAAACCCGCTGACGCGACGGTGGTATCTACCTACAGTCCAGCCATCTTCTAATGCTGCATACCGGCTGTTGGACGAGCGAAGGCTGTAATAAGGGCGGTCGGGGTAGCCCCAAGCCAAGGGGTGGCTTAAATCTAGATTAACGGCATAAATAGAGCCATCGCCAATATTCATTGCGTAACGCCGTTTTCGTTCACCAAATGACTTTTCGCGGTCGGCTATGTTTTCTTCACTTTCGCGCTCGAGAACAGTTTTCTTTAAAACGTTATCATTGAAGCGCTCGAGGCCCCATCCAGATTCTCCAGAGAATAGATTGATGGCTCGAGACAAGGCCACAATACGTCCGCCGTCATACACCCAGTCTTTAATGGCTTCTATCCAAGATTCCGTCGCTGATGCGTACCAGCCAGCAGGAAGTATCACCACATCAAAATTGTTCCAATCGGAGGGTGAATTTGACGAAACATTCAGTCGGGTAAGCGGGTACTTCAATTCTTGCTCAAAGTGCCACCATACCTCACCTGAACCTAGGCTGGATGTCTCGTCACCGGTTAGCAGAGCTACGCTCGGTGCTTCAACCAACCAGATATTGTCGGAACCCATATCCGGACCCTCGAGAGCGCGGCCACCTTCCATAGGGACAATGGCCACATGCAAGTCGGTTTGGATTGATTGTAAGGTTTCTGTCCAGTTTTTTTGTGTTTGGTCACCTCGCAAAATAAATAGCGTCCCTCGTGCATACTTGGCATTCGGGTGCACGATGGGCTTTGAGGAGGCGCGTACTCGAATTCCCGCTTTGTGAAGTTGAGCAAGGGCATTTATGTAGTTGTCCTGTTCAGGGGCAATGGCATAACCATATGCAGAAGATGCCCAGTCATTCAATGATTGCGCCTGTTGCCAATTTTCGCCTTGAACGGGCTTGGATAGACCATGAGCCTGCAATCCGAAGGCATATGGTATACTCCATGAGGTAATGTCGTATGTTAAGGAATCGGTTAGTATAGGTTCTGGATCAAACAGGACATCGAGAATGCGAGAATGACTTTGGTAACATGATATCAAGAGATCTCCGGGCTGAATAACTACGTTACGATTTCTACCAGTGCCATATTCCCATGCGCTGACAGATCGTGAAGTGGATGTTGCACGTTCGCATTCGATTTGATGCCGTTGGAGGAATTCCACGATTTGGCCGACGCGGGACACGTTGGAAGCGTCAATAGGTATGTGGTATCCACCGAAACGCCCTTGAGGTTGAGTACGATTCATTTCGTGAAATGTCGCCATTTCCTTCACTAGGCGATCAGCCAAACGCGAACTAGTCTCAATTGCAGAAAGGCTTGATTCGACGTGGTTATCAATACGTTCACGAAGCTTCAAATGTGTGCCGTCACTTCGTTTGACCAAAACCCCAGCGCGTCCAGATCCTCCTTGCTCATATGTCATGCCGACCGCACCATTATACATGGGGTAAGTATCTCCATAGCTCGGATAAAACAAATCAAACGACTCACGGGTGTAGTAAAGCTCACCACGTGCATCAAACTTAGCAGCAGCATCACGACCAATTTCCTCTTGAAATTCGCGTTGCCAACTTGTAATTGCTTCATGATAGGGTTCAGCTGCAGGGGCGAAGTAATACGGCGAGTTGTATCCCATTTCGTGATAGTCGCAGTGGACGTGCGGCATCCATTCACGGTATAAAGCAGATCGCATTTTAGATTCTTGCTGTTTCTGCCAGGCCCAATCCCGATTCAGATCGAAAAGGTAGTGATTGGGACGGCCGCCAGGCCACGGCTCTTCATGTTCCAGACCTTTAGGGTCTGCGTTGGCCGGGAAACTGGCGTGCTGGTTGAACCAAACGGCATATCGATCATGTCCATCCGGATTGAGACAAGGGTCGACTAAAACCACAATTCGCTTCATTATGGGGTCATATGCATCACATTTTGTGGCTAACGTGTGCATCACCTCAAGTGCTGCCTCTGAGCATACCGCTTCATTTCCGTGCACATTATAACTCATCCATACGATGGCCAGTCCATCAAATTCGGCCATACCGGATCCTCCTTGGATGCGGTCCAAGTGCTGTTGTCGAATTACTTCGAGGCGTTCCATATTTTCTGGATGAGTAAAGACTACCACTTGCAGAGGTCGCCCTTCATAGGTCTCGCCGTATTCTACAAGGGAAGCACCTGTTTGGGAGCTTAAATGCTTCGAGTAGTCGATAATCTGATGGTGGAGGCTGAAGTTTTGCCCCAAGTCGAAACCTAGAAATTCACTCGGATTTTGTAAGGATGTTTGACCGTTTGCTGTACTGGATGCATTGACGAGAAAACTAGCCAGAAGCAGAACGCTCAGCGTGCAGAGGTGTGGTATTTTCAGCATGCATTAAAAGTACGCTAAAAGCCCTCTACGTGTGTCGTGTCTTAGCGCTTTGCGAAATCCACGATACTTGGATCCATCGGGCTCACCCCGCTGCGTAAGGAAGCAATTAAGCGTCCTTCCTCATCCACTAAAAACTTGTGGAAGTTCCAACCAATCTTGTGATCGTCAACACCATTGTGATTTTTTTTACTCAACCAATTATAGACTGGATGCGCGTCGCTACCCTTTACCTTGACTTTCTGCATCATTTGAAAAGTGACACCGAAATTTTTGTCGCAAAACGTGGCAATGTCTGCAGCAGAACCGGGCTCTTGAAAGCCAAATTGGTTGCATGGGAAGCCTAGGATAACGAAGTCGTCGTCCCCATATTCCTGGTTCAAGGTTTCGAGTTCAGCATATTGTGAAGTGTATCCACAATGAGATGCAGTGTTTACGATTAAAACGCGTTTTCCCTTCAATTGAGTAAATTTGAAGGGCGCTCCATCAAGAGTAGTTGCACTGAGTTCGTGAAATTTTTGCATAGCAGGTTGTGGCGAGTAGATTACCGAATTTGTGTGCGCTTTCCATGCGCTTAACCCAAAAGCAAGTACTATCAGTATACTAGATATGGCAACCCAATGTAAATCAATACGCATGATCTCGACGTTCTTTGTTTTGACAGTGCAACTTTCTATAAACTGAAATTGTTCAAATATTGAATACGAATCATGAAATGTTTCGAGTCAGATACCGCAGTCAATCACCATCTGGTTTTGATTTCATTTGTGCTGCTCGCCTGCCAACTGAATATGCTTTGGTCACAATGCGCAAACTTCGGGGCATTCGACATAGGGGAAGACATTCAAATTTCTTGTTCGGATTCATGTGTTGATCTCGTTGCTCCAAGCATTGCCACTGTAGCTGCCGGTGGCCTAGAATATGAAGTGGAAGAAATTGAGTATGTCCTGCCATATCCGTTTAATCAAGGGGAAGTGGCCATCAATACTGGCGATGACGTGTATAGTGCAATTATTCCGCTGGGATTCGCTTTCGAATTTTTCGGTAATGACTATACCCAATGCCGGATTTCGAGCAATGGATGGTTTTCCTTTGATACTGAAGAGACCGCGACTTACAACCCGAACGGCATCAACCCCAATCAGAGTTTGCCTAATAATAGTGTAATGGGTATCTACAGCGATTTGAATCCCAGTACCTGTGGCAACGTTCGCTACGACACGTACGGGACTGCACCGTGTAGGGAATTTGTGGTTACTTGGAATGCTGTATGTCAATTTAGCTGTACAAGCCAGCAAGTGAGCGCGGAAGTAGTCCTTTACGAAGGTTCAAATGTGATTGAAATCTACCTCGGTAACCGTCCAAACTGTGGGTGGGGTAGTGCGGTAGTCGGCATCATGAACGAGCCTGGAACCATCGGTATTTCTCCTGAAGGCTTCAACACAGGTAACTGGAGTGCAACCAATGAAGCATGGCGATTTTCCTCCGGTGAGGTTATCGAAGGCACCACACTTTGGTACGAAGGCGAAGAATACTTGGGTATGGGTGATACATTGAATTTTTGTACAACTCAGTCCACCACATTGACCGGTTGGTTTGCGCAATTGGCTCCGGATGAGTTTTGTACGTCTTTCGATATCGAGGTGTCGTCTGCGGGGTCTGTCTTTACTAATAACCAAATTGAATGGGCCATCTTATCTGAAAATGGTGCGGCCTTACTGCAAGGGGGTGCGCCTTACGCGGATGCTGTGTGTTTGCCTAATGGCTGCTATACATTGGAGATGTTCGATTCAGCCAACAATGGATGGGGAAATGCCGACCTCAGTATCACTAATTTTGATGGAGAAGTTGTGAATACATACACCCTAGAATCCGGTGGCAATGGCTCTGTT
>TARA_B100000963_G_scaffold10052_1_pt1 | contig 10340 bp, 8 predicted proteins | sample TARA_B100000963 | Tara Oceans TARA_B100000963 (sample SAMEA2622097) | marine metagenome | biome: marine biome (ENVO:00000447); feature: surface water layer (ENVO:00002042); material: "saline water (ENVO:00002010), including plankton (ENVO:xxxxxxxx)" | depth 5 m | reverse complement strand
CATACAAGCCAATAGATGCAGAGTGCGTATCTAACTCCAGTGTGCCGGCCTGGTCTCTGTCTGCTGTACCGCTTGGGTCTGGTTTGTGTCGAAACTTTGTAGTCCCTGAGTTGTCAGTGTTTGGGTCTTTGACAACAAAATTCTCTATGACTGGGACATCAAATAATGCGTTCAATGCAGTTACTGTCGCAGATGCGTTTGCACCGTGTACAGTGGAACCGTCTTTTTGGACTATGTCTGCAGCGTTTTGTTCCGTAAATATTATTTCGTTATGGTTGCCGCTGGCTATAACCTTAACCTTTGTTGAGCTTACAACACTTGCTGTTAAAAAGCCATTGGCTGGATAGCTATTTACAGCAAGCGGACGCGCTGCCGTAAATGTTGAGCTGAGATCAACAGCTGTTGTGGTAACGAACACAACCCCATTCTCTAGATATACTTTTATTTTTGCCATTACTGATGAGGAGTAATTATGAGCCGCATTGATGTAACTATTACAGATACATTTTCTGATTGGCTAGTAAAAAATATACTGGCTCGGACATCTTCAATGTACTCGCTGTTAATCTGATGGGCGAGATTAAAGCCGTTTTCCAATGCTGACGAGTGATCATCAAAATTGGTAAGAGGAGTAAAGGTAGGATTTCCTGCATAACCTCCCCCATTAGTATTCCCCGCAGGTGCTACCGGAGCAAAACTGACACTAAAGGTCATTGTCTGTGCATTGTTTACACCTAGTCCATCACTTCCGCCATCATAAAACCCGGTAGTAAAAGCACCTTCTGCAGGAACCCCAATACCCATATAAGACATGTAAGCCATTATCTCTTGGGTAGTTTCAGAGGCATCTTTACTTGTCAGCTCAAGGTGAGCTATTGCATGTAAAGCATCTGGACCAGTAAACGTGGCATTTACATTAACTTCTACTTCTACAGATCTGTTTTGCCAGTGGCTATTTGCAGAGGTTTGTACGATTGTTGAATCGTTAAGCTTAATGAAGTTAGCTTGATTAGCTGCTCTCGATATACTAGCGAATCCGAAAGCAGCCCCTGTTTGAGTTAAGTTGGTGGGCAACTGAAACGTAGTCAAATTAGATATTGTAAATGACGTTGTAGTATTTACAAATACCGGACTTATTGGTCCTACAGTTTCTGCAGCATTGTCTAAAACAACCACATTACTCTCAAATCCCCCAGATGTGTTGAAACTACCCAATAATATAATCAAGTCCTGTGCGGTCATTTGACCGTCACCATTAACATCTCCTACCAACCCAGACCCTCCTGCTTGAGTAGTTGTGATGATTCCATCATTGACAAGAGAGGTGGCAAGCTCTGCAGACAAAGCTGAAAACAAAGAATCAATATTGAGCCTTTTAGTTTTCTTATCTGTAGTATCATATCCCGCTAGGAAGAAATCGCCACTCCCATTAAATGCTGCATCTCCAGTTATATCGCTGTACATATCAAAATCCTGAACTAGCTCAGTCCATCTCTGCATGGTACTTCGGGTCGTGTCCGATACGTTTCCTGCAGTTGGATCTTGTTGCGCTATGTACAGTGCTTGTCCCCCACTTCCCCCTGCAAGCGTGTCATCGTAAACAGAAATCAAACCGCCTTTACGGGTTTCTAGCTTAAGACTGTCGGCAGCTGCTACAAAGTTTGCGGCACTACTTTGCGCAAATGGAAGTTTGTATACTTCTACTCGATTTGCCGAATCACCATCACTGGTTAAAGCCATTTTTACACCATCGGCGTAAAAAATCTCTAGGGAAGGAGACGTACCTACGGCGCCATTATAAAGACCAACAATATTATGCTTGCTGGTCTCTACAATGCCAAAATTAGAATTTACATTCTCAATTACATCAGCTAGCTTTATTGGCATCGTCTTTGAGAATTAGATAGTCCATAGCAGCAAGCAGGACATTGGGTTCAATAGACAAATCGCCCGTATCTACCAGTGTCACTTTCTTCAGCCGGACACGCTGATCCTCATTTAACAACCCCTCTACCTGATTACGAAACTCCTCCGCGAGTTCATCACTAACCTGTGGGTTGCCCTCCGCATCCGGAGTAGCTTTTTCTCTCAACGCCTCAACATACTTGGCTCGAGCCTGCTCAAAGGTTTCGACAATAGGCTTCAGCTTTGACACGTTCTGCGCTACCATCCAACTACTCTTAAGAGGAAGGTTAATAGAGCTAAGGTGGTTGAACGCTTGGTATGTGCTAATACAATCTTTTAGTAACATGCTATAAGTTTTTGGTACTGTATCAAATATAGGCTTTATCCGATAACTATAATGTCGTACTTCTCATTCTCTATGGTGATACCTACACTGACTTCAACAATATTCGCAGTAATTACTTTGAACTTGCAGAAGATAGGTTGTGGCTCATCAATAGCCGTTGCAGCACCACCGGTACCATCACTTCCCGCTTTGTGCGTCTTAAGAGCAAAGACAAAGACGCTAGATGTATCTAAGTCATGTTGAATCGGGTATCCGTTAGCTGCTGCAGCCACAGGAGCAAAGTTAGAGCCGTCATCATTTGCGTCTGTAGTAATATCGATAGTACACTTTGATACTGCACCAACAGAACGAATATTTTTATCATTAGAACGAGCAGTGTCTGCCGTACCATACAAATCTGCAATGTCGTTCGTTGCAGCAGCTTCATCGCCTAAGCCTGATGTAGTAACATCAAACTTAAACGCTTTCACATTGTCCAATGTAGTCTCACTGCCTTGGATACTTGCACCCCAGTGATCTGTGTCGTAGTTGTATACCCACAGAGGACCATTTAAAAGTGCGCCACTATTAGCTCCATTGAAGATTTCGAGACCTACGTTTGTATTGGTAGTCGGTGCAGCAGTGTTTTCAATGCTGTCATCAAGCAAACTTGTTGGGACATTCAACCGCAAACGCGTATCGTTGAAGTTGACCTCTGTGCTGTTTGTTTGTGACACTGTCCCCGCAACACTAAGATTACCTGAAATGGTAACGTTGCTACTTGCATCAATCGTTGTAAAGGAACCTGCCGCTGCTGTGTTTGCTCCAATCGTAGTGCCGTCAATTGCACCTCCGTCGATATCAACAGAGTTCGCAGCTTGAGTTGCAATGCTGCCTAAGCCCAAGCTTGTACGAGCAGTCGATCCACTTTCCGTTATAAAGTTACTACCGTCACCGACAATAAAATGGCTATCGTCAGGAGTCAGGCCAGCGATATCAGATAGTTGCGCGTCAAAGGCTTGTACATTGGCGCCTATCACCAAACCCAGACTCGATGCTGTGACGTTAGCGTTGAGCAGTGTAGATAGGCTTGTTAGGCCGGTACCACCATTAGCTACAGGCAAAGTTCCAGTAACTCCGACATCATGAATGTTTCCAGAGCCATCAAAGGCAGTAGAAACAGATGTAGAGGTCAGATCAACCTGGAAAGTTCGACCAGTGCTAAGAGACCCTGCAGAACCAGAAGTATCCGCTGCGTTGTCAGGAATATCATCAGAAACCAAAGCACGGAAGCTTACAGCGCCATTGCTGCCGTTTGCAGGAGAACCAAGAAACTTATTCCCTGACTGGTCATCAAACTCAAGCGTCGTCCCATCAATCCCAGCAAATGCATCAAAGTCACTGCCGAGTGAAAGGCTATCACCTCCGATTCCAACAGTGCCCTTATAGGCATATCCCGCGATATAGACTACATCCCCGTTTGTAATCGTAGTACCTGCACTTGATGTAGTTCCAGAGTTTACAAAGTTGGTGGATTGGTCAAACGTGGTAGACCCAGTATCAGCGCCTTCTTCGTTTGTCCAGTACAAAACACCAGCTTCATAGTCAAAAAACCAATCGGCAGCAGGATCAGAACCAAAGATGACCTCAACAATGCTTGAGCTAGCCATTGAGCTTGCAAGCCCGTTCCAGCCACTATCGCCAACGTATACCTTGACAGCATAGTCGCCACCAAATGCTGGACCTAACCAGTTATTAATACCTGTATCCCAAGCACGCTTGAAGTTGGTAAAGCCTGGCATTTGAGCCGAAGCTGCAATACCTGAAGCTGCAACAGGGGCTTGAATCTGACCTGTTGTACCAGCAGAACCTGTACCGTCCTTCTTATAGACACCTACAATAGCTGTAGAGGTACCAGGAGGAGTTGTAGGAACGTTGCCAGTTGTAGCCTGCTTGAATACGTGTTCTGGGCGTACTGCAGTAAATGACGTCAGAGGCTCACCATCAGGACCTGTGGCTTGGCTCGTACCTGTTTTTGAAACTCCGTACGAGACCTTTTTAAGGAGCAGGTCTAATTTCTCTTCACCTGTAAATGTTGGCATAATCGTTCAGATTAGAAAGATGATGAATTCAAAGCAAGCTTCTCGATGTAAGCATTCTGCGGAAGCTTGAAGCGCAGGTATACGTAGGATGTACCACTCAACGCATTAGCATTACCCCATCGCTGCTGTCCTGCAGTAAGAGTAACGTTTTGTTGAGTAGTCGTTGTTTTTGACAGAGCACCACCAGTAGTTGCACCACCCGTTGGCACACCTCCAGAAATGACTGCTGCATCTGTAAGAGAGAGCCAACCATTTGTACTAGAGTTGCCGTCTACAATCGAGTTTGTATCACTCGAGTCGAAGATTTTGACCCAGCCGCCTCCATTAGACGTCAATTCACCTTGGAACTCCAGGTAGATGAATTGAAGTCCATCAATATTGATAGGGAATCGGTAAGTAATATATTGAGCCGTACCTGCTGTACGACCAGAGAAGTTCTGGGCACTACCAGCAAACAAATACGCTGTGTTGGTTGTGAAGTTGCGCAGCTCATGAGCAATACGCATATTCGACTGGCTGTTGTTGTTACTGCTGTCCTTAACTGCAACAATAGCATCTTGCTCATCAATAGATACAGATCCTGCGCTGTTATTGCAAAACTGAGTGCTCCACACAGCATAAACACTTTGAGCATCGCCCGGGTTATCGAGATACGTACCTCCTACATCGGGGTCTTTTACTCTTACTCCTGGATTAGATGCGGCTGAGCTATGCAGGCCATTGAACAGTTTATTTTCAGTAACCGTAGTGTTGCTCGCGCTATAGGTCTCACTGCCCTGATCATGGAACATGTAACGAGTAGAAGTACCACCCCCGTTGGTAGCTGCGAGTCGCCTGCTACCATCGCCATGAATAGACTTCCCCTGAGCCAGAGGCAAGAAGGTTACGGCGGTACTTCCAAGAGTTAAGCCACCAGTTACCCCTTCGGTAAATGTATTGCTAGAAAAGTCAGAGTTTGTGAAAGATGCACTTTGACCCTGTCTTAAGTCATTGACGCTAGAAACACCTGAGATATCTGTATAAGTTTTAGACCCAAAGGCGCTTATTAAAGTACCCCCAGTAAACGTCAAGAAAGTATTGTTAGAAGTACTTACTGTTGCGCCGTACACAAGCCCATCAGAAGGAATAACACTGCTGACCGCAATGTTAGTTGGGATAATGGTAGGACGCGTCCAATACTTCTGTCCACTTTGGTAGACATCATCGCCAGCATCTGTAAGAGTGCATTGTGCTGTACCAACAGCAATATTAGTACTGTTGCTAGCACGATAGATTACATGCTCTACACCGTTGCCTGCTTGATCCTCCAAACCAAACTTGTGATAGCCATCTACAAGAGTGGCTGTAGCCGCAATAGCAATCTGGTCAATCCCTTGGTAAAAGCCGTCTGAAGAACTACCTGTATTTGGGAAGTCCCCAAAGTCAGCATTAATTGTGATGTTACCAGCGTAAGAAGTATTAAAAGCTTGGGTACCATCTTGTGTAGTGGACCCCATACTGACGGACTCATCATTCAAGATGAACTTCAAGTTTGTTTGAGCCAGATTGTTATCACTCGATGTACCCGCTGAGCCAATTGTGATTGTATTTGAAAAGGAGGTTTCTGTTTCCCACTTGACTGCTACAGACCCACTACCGTTAGGCTGTGACTGTCCGCTGCTGTTGATATCATGACTGAGGTTTGACCCTCCACTGGTTTTAGGAACTAGGCGAGCAGTATTGCTTTGCGTTAGACCATTAAAAGCAGTGCTTGTTGTCAGAGTGTTTTCAAACGTATCCCAAGGTGTTGGCGCAGTAGGAACTAACTGTCCCAGAACCTCATTGAGCTGATCAATAGCGGATGTGATTGTTGTGCTTGTAGTCAAGCCAGATACAGCAATGGTATTATCTTGAAGAGTTCCATTAGTAAATGAGCTATCACTTCCAAGTGTGTTGTCCCCAGACTGAATAGCCCAGCCGGTTCCGTCTGCATCATTCCACTTGTTTGCGCCATCTGCAGTATCTGCCAGCTTATACACATATAGATTGTGTGTATCCTGAGCTACGACAATAGCACCATCTCGTCGAGTGTTGAGCGGGATGTTTCCCAGATTACCGTCAGTAAATGATGATACAATATGAACGCCAGCAATGTTGTCACCAACTACATCTACAATTGGGAAGTTGGTGTTCTGGTTCTCAAGCGTATCTCCAAATTTGATAGCCATATTAGTGTAGTATTTCGATGTTCAAAGTGATGTCGGAGTCAAATGCCCCGGGCTGAATACTTCTGTACGCCTTATATAAAGGTGTTGCGGTGCCCGTATTTAAAGGAAAATTAGACCCGCTATTATTGTCAAACTGCCAGCTGTCGGTATAATCCGCTACACCTCTGCCGTTGACTTCTGCTGCTACCTCCCCCAAAGTTCCTGCATCAGCAATAAAAATCCAAGTAAATTTACTTGCATTTGCTGTATCTGCATTACAATCTACTGCAATACTTTGTTTGGAAAGACTCGGGTCAACATCTAAAGTAGATAGTACCACATCAGTGCTACCATGCCCTAGAAACGTGCCCATATTGGTAAGAGTCGATAATTCCGAAGCTAAAACATAAAATCGGTGCCTATGAAAAATATTGAAGTCTTTCTGTAAGGTTTCTATCGACCCCGTACCGTCTTCTCCCTTAAATCCTGCAGCAACTCGAAAAGTGCGCGAAAAGGGACCAGTTAAAATATCAATACTGTAGTTAGGACTTAAATTAATTACAGTTGAAGTACTGAAATTTCCAATAGTCACATTCTGCGAAAAGGGATTAGTCTGATCGCTGACATCCAAAAAAGACACCTGTGTATTAGTGTCAAGATTTTCAGGGTTAGTAAAAACCAAAGTGACTGAACTAACCGTAGTCGACACCCCACATTCTACAAGCAAGTCATTGCCGGATAACTGAGAGTTAGTGGCACTATAGCTGATACCTGCAATGGTAGGCTCAAAGAATGGCGCTACAATATCGCGAATAATTGTTTCAAGACTCGTGCCTTGTGGATAGGTCTCACCAGCAACTGCATCTCCAATGCTATTGGTGATATTAATAATGCTGCTTGTAGAACCCCCTCCCGCTCCGGACACTGTACTTGCTGCAACACTAACTGTATTTACCTGTTCTGTGATAGCTACAGAGTTAGTTGTTGTAGTAATCTCAACAATATTCCGTGCTGGTTCTGTTATGATAACTTGTGCGGGCATCAGACAGACACTTGCAGTTTGACTTTGAACTTACCCTCGAGAATACGAGTAACGGTACCATCGCTAGCTACTAACTCTAAGTCATACACTCCTTGGTTGAAGTTGAAGCCTGTTGTCGTAGCAGTAGGTATAGAGAGACTGAACTGCCCTAGAGTATCTCCATTTTGATTAGCCTTAGTAAAGTGTTGCTGAAAAGCAACTGTACCTCCATTATCGCCTGCACCGCTTGAATCAGATGTCGCCTGGTACACAAAGTTTGTATCAGTAATGTGGTCTTTTACAGACATACGAATACGATAAGTAGTAAGGTCAAGGAATGTACCATCAGCTAGCTTGTAGCGAAAGGTAACATCATGCTGTGATCCCTGCTCTACGATGAAATTGTACTTGCCTGCAGACATTATGATAGGACGTATTCAAAGACGTTAGGTTTCCCCTGTCCGTTATTTACAAGAATGGTATACCCTGCAGCACTGTTCCAGCCATTGCTTTCTGAGTAGAAGTTCCCAGTGAACAATGGCGCAACAGCAATCTGCCTGTAGTTGGCTTGATCTACCTGCTTTTCGTCTACAATTCTGTAAATACGCTTTCCTTTACGAGCATGCCAGTGTCCGCCTAGCATTACGTTGTACATACCTTGGCGGCCGTACTCCCAGAAAGCCTTGCCTATATCTCCTTTCGATATACCTAGATGGTTGTGCGTCAGAAGATAGTATATGCTGTCTATCTCTACCCCCAAAAGTACGGAATCATACCTTACATCCAGCGGTGTGTTTTCCTGTAGCATAAATGCGAGCAGACTGGCTACCGAACCTTCCGGATCGCCCTCCATCTTTTTAGTAGTCCTATCGTGATTTCCACTAACGATATAGACCCCACACACGTTGTTTAGTGTAGTAAGGAAACGACGAATAATAGTGTAAGCCAGAATAACCACATTAGTGCCATGACCACGGTGTTCCAGCTCTTGCCAAGTAGATTGATGGTTGAGACCTGTGAAGCTCTCAATAAAGTCCCCAAGAAGACAGACATAGACTTCATCATATTGCTCATTGTTTAGTGCTGTTGCTACTGTTTGCAGTCGGGCTACAACAGTTTTGACGTTGAATTCTGGGGTATTCCCAATAGCCTCCACCTTTGCGCCGATATGAAAATCCGACAAAGCAAGTACAGCTGTATTACTTCCAGGTTCTTGCTGTATTGTAAAACCATCAAGAGTATTACGCAGGTCATCCATAACCTCACCTAAATCAATCTCTATCGGCTTTGGTGACAGCTGCACCTTTACTTGATGCATAACAATCGGGCCTTGTTTTGATTGAGCTTCCCAACTATTGCAGGTGAACCTCTCAACTTGCCACTGCTGTGTGTCGATTTTAAAGTATTGGATAGCGTCTTCTAAGCTATGTATAGGTTCAGTACCCTTATAGGTGTAAGACGCCTTATCTGAGCCTATATCACTTGATACCTCAGGGGCCGGTTTACGATGTTTAGAAACTAAACGGCGGATATTCCTATGAGACATCTCAACCTCCGGATTCTCCTCAAGAATCAGCGAAGCGATACGCGCATGGGGTATATCTCGGTGATTCTTGCAATACTTATCGACTAATGCAAGAATATCCATTTTTAAATTTTATCCAGCTACCGTTATTAGAAGTTCTAAATCGTTTGTCGGTGTTGAATCCGGTAAATCCTCCAAGGCAAAAGAATACGAGGACTGTATAGGATTATTAGCAGCTTGAAGCAACACCGAATTTTGTGAACCTTTCTCTCTAATTATTACGGAAGCATTTGAGTTTGCTAATACCACTCCACTGGCTGCAATCAAAGGAATGGTAATTGTAGCAGCAGGTGTCAACAAGTTTGCTTGAGCCACAGGGAAATTTTCATTCTGAATCAAATCTCCTATTACTGCACCCGTATCACCTGTAGAAGGCGAAAGCACAGTTACAGTTCTGAAAGTATTAGCAGGGAACCGATTTGCTACAACTACAGAATACTCTTCAAAGCCAGGTGTAACATCATCTTGATAACCATTTTTGACCTGATGACTTAAAATATTAAGAAAGAAGTCCTCTTGGTCACAATGACGTTCGAATGCATACTCAACCTTATTCAAATAAACAGTTGCTTCCTGCCCACTCAAATAGCTTTCAAGAGCTGCCGTTAGATCAGCTGTTGTGTCATAATCTACGTGCTGCAATACCATAATTAGCAGTCACACACACAGTCACACGAAGATCCTGTGCAAATATTAGACATCAAAGTAACCTTTTTGTCTGCTGCACTATAGCGAGCAGCATTAATATCCAACTGCGCACCCTGTCGTATAGAAACAAGCTCCTGCAAAGTTTTCAGTTGGTCGTTAGTAGTACACTTATCGCACATGGCTATGAGATAAGCGTCCAGTTTAGTTGAAATGCAACTATCAATGACTGGAACGAACAAAATACGTTCGTCAAAACTGTATGTAGTCCCTCCTGCAGCATAGGAGATTTCAAATCTATATACCCCATCCCTAAAAGCTGAACCGGTTTCAGCCGTAACATCTCCCGGTTCAACTAAAAGGGTGCCTGTAGCAGGGGCGGCTAAAGAATACGTACCAATATTTTTAGCATCAAGAGCTGCTTGATCGGCTTCATCAAGAAGAACTTCAGCTGTTGACGCACCTGGAATAGTAATCTTTACAGTCAGTGAAGACCGTGCAGATTCTATAGGCAGGTGGTCAAACAGCTCAAACGCCTTTTGCCCAAAAATCTTGATACGCCAGTATCCTG
>TARA_B100000963_G_scaffold96597_1_pt1 | contig 10353 bp, 6 predicted proteins | sample TARA_B100000963 | Tara Oceans TARA_B100000963 (sample SAMEA2622097) | marine metagenome | biome: marine biome (ENVO:00000447); feature: surface water layer (ENVO:00002042); material: "saline water (ENVO:00002010), including plankton (ENVO:xxxxxxxx)" | depth 5 m | reverse complement strand
TCTTCTTCAAATAAATTAATTTTACTACTCCATTTATTTTTTCTTCCCTTTATAAGTGTTTCTATAATTAGAAGAATTATAGCCAATCCAATAAACCATTGGAATCGGTCCTTATAATCGGTAAATAATTTTGAGCCAATTTCCTTTTTCTCCATTTTGTTTATTTCTTTGAATAAAGCATTCAAACCACTTTGTGTTGAATTAGCTCGAATATAGGAGCCTCCACCTGATTGGGCTATTTGTTTGAGCATTTCTTCATTTAAGTTAGTAATAATAGTATTACCTTCTCTGTCTTTTTGATAAGATGTTATAGTGCCGTATCTATTTTTAATTGGAATAGGGCCACCTTCAGCTGAACCCATTCCTATAGTATGTACAAAAATACCTAATTCTTGTGCTTCTTTAGCCTTTTCAATGGCATCATCTTCGTGATTTTCACCATCTGTGATAACAATGATGGCTTTGTTTTGGTCATTATTTAAATTAAAACTTTTTATTGATAATTCAATAGCTTTTCCTATTGCTGTTCCTTGAGTAGGTACTATACTAGTATTAATGGAAGTTAAAAATAACTTAGCAGCAGAGTAGTCGGTTGTAATTGGCAGCTGTACATAAGCATCACCAGCAAAAACAATCAGTCCTATTCTGTCGCCATCAAGTCTGTCAATCAATTTAGATATGGATTGTTTAGCTCTCATTAAGCGATTAGGCTGCAGGTCTTCAGCCAACATACTATTTGATAAATCAATAGCAATCATTAAATCGACTCCTTCTCTTTTTACCTCTTCCATTTTGGAGCCAATCTGAGGGTTGGCAATGCCTATAATGAGTGAGCCAATTGCAATAGCGAATAAAATAAATTTGAATAGTAGCTTAAACTCTGAGGCCATAGGCATAAGTTTATATACTAGCTTAAGTTGTCCAAAAACTCCAATAGCTTTTTTTCTCCATCTTGAAGAAAGGATAAATCCGAATATTATTATCGGTATCAGAACCAATAAAAACAACCATTCGCTATTTTCATATCTCAACATTATGTTATACTTCTAAATGTAGTGTGTTTGAGTGTAAATTCAATAATTAATAAAGTTAATGCCAAAAGTGCAAAAGGAAAAAACTCTTCTTTCTTCTTATGATATTCTTTGACTTCAATTTTTGACCTTTCCAGTTGATCGATTTCTCTATAAATAGACTCTAGAGTTTTGTTTGAAGTTGCTCTAAAATACTGACCATTAGTCACAGAGGCTATATTTTGTAGTGTTTCTTCGTCTATTTGTACTTCGACATCTTGATATACTGTTGTACCAAAAGGTGTTTTAAAAGGGTAAGGGGCATATCCTTGTGTACCAACACCAATGGTATAAACTCTTATGCCGAACTTCTGTGCAATCTTAGCAGCTGTTAAAGGGGCTACCGAGCCTTGATTATTGACTCCATCGGTCAATAGAATAATAACTTTACTTATAGCCTCACTTTCTTTTAGCCTGTTTACAGCAGTAGCTAAGCCCATACCGATGGCAGTTCCATCTTCAACCATTCCACTTTTAACATTTGCAAATAAGTTTTGCAACACTTGGTGGTCTGTAGTTAATGGACATTGAGTAAAACTCTCGCCACTGAAAATCACTAGTCCAATCCTATCATTAGAACGTCCAGAAATGAAATTTATAGCCACATTTTTTGAAGCTTCCAATCTATCGGGTTTTAAATCTTGAGCTAACATACTCCCCGAAATATCCATTGAGATGACAATATCAATACCTTCTGTGGTCATATCTTCCCAAGACAAGGTCGATTGTGGTCGGGCAAATGCAATTATTAGAATGGATAAAGCTATGGTCCTAAATAGAAATAAAAGATGGCGTCCTTTTGCCTTCCAGCTATTTTGAGTAATACCTTTTAAAGAAGAAATTTGTAGTTGTGCAGCTTGTTCTTTTTGTCTAAAGTAATACCATACCCACAATAATGGCACTAATGCTAGGGCGTATAAAAAATCGGGGTTATAGAATGTCCAATTATTCCACATCATCGATTTCTTTTTGAGGTTTTGTTTGGTGAACAAAGTCGTATCCTATTTTTAGACTTTCTTCATTTTCTATTTTTAAAGGCTTTGCCTTGGCGAATTTGGCTAAATCAGCTCTAGTCAAAAGTTCTTTTAGCTTAGTAGTATCAATTCCTTTTTGGTGAAGCTGAAAAAGAATTTCTTGAGTTGGTATTTCCATTGCTGGAGTACCAATACCGTTTTCAATGTAAGTTCTAATGATTTCAGAAAGTTCACTATAATATTCTTTTACATTGTCTTCTTGCCATAATTTTTTAGCATTTAGTTTTTCAAGTTCGTTAAGAGCAATTTCGTAGGGTGGTACTACTCTTTTAAAAGTTTCGGTTTCTACTTGAGTTATCTTTCTGTTTTTGAAATACCATCTTATGGCGTAAATTAAAAGGCTAAGAATGAGAAGTGCTAGAAGGTAGGGGCTTAGTTCCTCAAAAGTAATAGGAGTGTGTATTGGTGCTTTAATGTCCTTAAGTTCAGCATCTTCTACCATTTCTATTGTGTTAACTAATATTGCAATAGAGTCACTAACAAACGACTTAAACTGAATAGAAGGTATATAATAAACCCCGCTATCCCAAGCTGTTAATACATAGTTTTGTATGAGTTGCCATCCTTCATCCGTTTTTGTGCTATCTAATACCGATTTAGAAACAATTTCTAGAGCACCTATAGTATCAGTAAAATAAGGAAGGTTTTCGCCCTCGAAAACATTTGCCTTTATGCTAAAGTTTATTTGATCACCAATAAGTATATTGGTGCTATCAACTTTGACGCTTAATTGTGCAAACAAAGCGCTGGGTAGTAGAAGAAGTATTATTAGCTTTTTCATTTACCTCTTCGTTTAAAAAATTGGATTAATGGCTTAATGTAATCATTATCAGTACGCAGTTGAATAGTATCAACACCGCTTGTTTTAAACAATTGATTTATGGACTTTTCATTTTCTATATAACTTTTTTGATAAGAGTTTCTTATTTCTTTGCTACTTGTGTCAATCCATTTGATTTGTCCTGTTTCGGAGTCTCTCAATTGAACAAGTCCTACGTTTGGTAATTCCTCTTCTCTTAAATCATGAATCCTGATGGCTACTAAGTCGTGTTTTTTGTTGGCTATTTTTAGTGGTGCGTCAAAGTCATCAGCAATGAAATCAGATAATACAAAACAAACGCTACGTTTTTTTATAACATTATTGAAATAGCGTAATGCTTCGCCAATATTAGTTCCTTTGTTTTCGGGTTCAAATGCAATTAATTCTCTAATAATTCTTAGAATGTGTGACTTTCCTTTTTTTGGCGGAATGAATTTCTCGACCTTGTCACTAAAGAAAATAACTCCAATTTTATCGTTATTTTGTATAGCTGAAAAAGCAATGACTGCCGATAATTCAGTCACCAACTCTTGTTTCATTTGATTTTGTGTTCCAAAGTTTTTAGAGCCACTAACGTCAATCATAAGTATGACGGTCATTTCTCTTTCTTCTTCAAAAACTTTTACAAATGGGTTATTGAAACGAGCCGTGACATTCCAGTCTATGGTTCTGATGTCATCACCTGGCTGATATTCTCTAACCTCGCTAAAAGCCATTCCCTTACCTTTAAATGCAGTGTGGTATTCTCCTGCAAAAATATGATTGGAAAGACCTTTAGTCTTCAATTCAATTTTTCGAACCTTTTTTAATAATTCACTGGTCTCCATTATGGAATTTCAACAGTATTTAGAATTTCAGTAATAATATCTTCGCTACTAATATTTTCAGCTTCAGCTTCGTAAGACAAACCTATTCTGTGTCTAAGAACATCGTGGCAAATAGAACGAACATCCTCAGGTATTACATACCCTCTTCGTTGTATAAATGCAAATGCTTTAGCTGCAGATGCCAAGCTGATACTTGCCCTTGGTGAAGAGCCAAAACTTATCAAGTCTTTGAATTTTGTTAAGCCAAATTTTTCTGGAAAACGCGTTGCAAAAACAATATCTACAATATATTGCTCGATTTTTTCGTCCATATACACTTCTTTAACAAGTTCTCTAGCAGTAATTATCTGCTTGGGTTTGAGAATTTGACTGGCTTGAGGGAAAGATTTTGCTAAGTTATTTCTTATTATTAGTTTTTCTTCATCTTTTGTAGGGTAGTCTATAATTACTTTTAGCATAAATCGATCAACTTGCGCTTCTGGTAGAGGGTAAGTTCCTTCTTGCTCAACTGGGTTTTGTGTGGCTAAAACTAGAAATGGCTCATCTAACTTAAACGTTTCATCGCCTATTGTGATTTGACGCTCTTGCATAGCTTCTAAAAGAGCTGATTGAACTTTAGCTGGTGCACGATTGATTTCATCAGCTAATATGAAATTAGCAAAAATAGGTCCTTTTTTAACCGAAAATGTTTCGTTTTTGGGACTATATATTTGTGTTCCTAAAACATCGGCAGGTAATAAGTCAGGTGTAAATTGTATTCTGCTGAAATTAGCATCAATAGTATTTGCTAGAGTATTTATAGCTAGTGTTTTTGCTAGGCCAGGCACACCTTCTAATAAAATGTGACCATTGGAAAGTAATCCTATAAGAAGGCGTTCTGTCATATGTTTTTGACCTACGATTACTTTGTTCATTTCCATCATTAGCATATCGATGAAAGCGCTTTCTTTATTGATTTTGTCGTTTAATTCTTTGATACTGACATTTGAAGTTGAATCCATAGTTTAAATTTAAATAAATGCAAATTTAATAAAGTGCTTTAATTTTTTCAAGGATCAAACGCCACAAATCTAAATCTATTGCTTTTTTGAATGAAATTTTATTTCTAAGCAATTTATTAATTATGTTATTATTTTTAAATTTAGTCAAATAGTTATTTTCTAATTTCATTTGAATATCTTCGCAATATTCAAAACATGAAGCGATATTTTATTGAAATAATGTATGATGGTTCTAACTATCATGGGTGGCAGGTTCAATCTAATTCTATAACAGTTCAGGAGCAATTAGAGAAAGCTATGGCTACAATATTGAGTGAAAAAATTGGAGTAATGGGAGCTGGACGTACTGATGCAGGGGTTCATGCTAAGCAATTTTTTGCTCATTTTGATTACGACTCCAATCTAACTTGCAGTAATATCGTTTATCGTCTTAATTCTTTTCTTCCTGAAGACATCTCTGTAAAATCTATCAGAAAGGTAAAAACTACTGCGCATTGTCGATTTGATGCGATTTCAAGAACCTATGAGTATGTAGTTTATAAAAATAAAAATCCGTTTATGGTAAATAGAGCTTATTTATTACACAAGCATGTTGATATGGAATTGATGAATAAAGCCGCAAGTCGGTTATTTGATTTCATTGATTTTACTTCATTTTCTAAATTACATACACAAACTAAGACTAATAATTGTAAAATAAATAAAGCAGTTTGGGAGCAAAAGGGTGATACGCTTATTTTTACTATTCAAGCTGACCGATTTTTGAGAAATATGGTAAGAGCTATTGTAGGTACTTTAATCAATGTTGGTGTAGGTAAAATAAGTATTGATGATTTTGTACAAATCATAAAGTCAAAAGATAGGGCACAGGCCGGAACTTCTGTTCCTGCAAATGCTTTATATCTTACAAAAATTAGATATCCTAAATCTATTTGGTTATGACTGAAGTAAGCGGTAAAACTTTTGATGCACCATTGTTAAAGAGAGTTTTAAACTATGTAAAACCGTATTTAAATATTTTTTGTGGTACAGCAATATTTGCAATTTTGATTGCTTTTTTGTCACCAGCACGACCATTATTAATACAGTACGCTTTTGATAACTACATTTTAACTCCAAATGAAGATAAACTACTTATTATAACTCTTTTATTAGTAGGTTTATTATTTGCCGAAAGTATATTACAATACTTTTACACATATTGGTCCAATTTTTTAGGTCAAAGTGTAATTAGAGACTTGAGATTGCAGGTTTACAAAAAAATAATTCATTTTAAACAACAATACTTTGATAAGAATCCGATAGGAGCTTTGGTGACTCGGGTTGTTTCTGATATAGAAACCATTTCAGACATATTTTCTCAAGGCTTATTAGTTATCATTGCTGATATTCTAAAGTTAATTATTGTCATTGTCGTTATGTTTATAACCAATTGGCGATTGGCATTATTTAGCTTAGCATCAATTCCATTATTGCTAGTAGCTACATACTGGTTTAAGCGTTCCATTAAAGAAGCATTTCAAGATGTTAGAAAACAAGTGTCTGCTTTAAACACTTTTGTTCAAGAGCATATTGTTGGAATGTATATAGTTCAGTTGTTTAACAGACAAGATATTGAGTTTGAAAGATTTAAATCTATTAATGATAATCATAAAAAAGCTCATATTAGGTCAATTTGGTATTATTCTATATTTTTTCCAATTGTTGAAATTTTATCAGCTATTTCTATAGGATTACTTATCTGGTGGGGAGGTGTCCAGGCTGCAACGACTACAGACGTTACACTTGGAGAATTGATAGCTTTTATATTATACATTCACATGTTGTTTAGGCCTATTCGTCAGTTAGCTGATCGTTTTAATGTTTTACAAATGGGTATGGTTGCTTCAGAAAGAGTTTTCAAAGTAATAGATACAAATGAATCAATTTCAAATTTAGGCAAAATCTCACTTGATAATTGTAGAGGTGATATAGAGTTTAAGAATGTTTGGTTTGCATATAATGCTAAGGATTGGGTGTTGAGAGACGTGTCATTTAAAGTTTCTGCAGGAGAAACCTTAGCTTTAGTTGGAGCAACTGGTGCAGGAAAGTCCTCTATTATTAATTTATTGACTCGAAATTATGAAATTAATCAGGGAGCTATCTATATAGATGGTGTAAATTATCTCGAATATGATCTAAAATCACTAAGAAAAAATGTTTCTGTTGTATTGCAAGACGTGTTTTTATTTTCTGATAGTATTTATAATAACATTGTATTAGGAAGGCAGATAGATTTGGAAAAGGTTAGAGCCTATGCAAAGGAAATTGAAATTGACGATTTTATTAAATCCCTTCCAAATGGATATCACTTCAATGTTAGAGAAAGAGGTGGAATGTTATCACTAGGTCAAAAACAATTAATTTCATTCGTGAGAGCTTATCTAAATTATCCTAAAATATTGATTTTAGACGAGGCTACATCAAATATAGATTCTGAGAGTGAATCTCTTTTAAAATGCGCCTCAGAAAAATTAACAAAAGAAAGAACTTCAATTGTGATCGCACATCGATTGGCAACAATTCAAAATGCAGATAAAATAATTTTGTTAGAAAAGGGAAGAATAATAGAAGAAGGAAATCATGAGGAGTTACTCTCTTATAATGGTAAATATAAACTTTTACATAATCTCCAACTTAAAAATAGTTGAATATTTATTTAAAAAAATTATTTGATTGATAAATATCCTATAAAATATTTTGTTTATTTTATAAGAATTCTTTTATTAAATTGCACTAGTTTATTTATGATTCAATATGATTGCTTTTAAACCTCTTTTTTTACTAATATTATTTGCTACTGTAAATTATTCATACTTATTTAGTCAAATCACTACAAATTCTAATCCTCCCTTTAATTCTCCGGTTTTTCTTGTTGACAGTTTATTATTAGGTGAAGGAGTATTTGCCACAAATCATATTTTTGAAGGAGATCCACTACAAATAGGTTTTTTTAATGGAGAAAATAGTAATATTGGTTTAGACAGTGGAATAATAATGGGAACAGGTGATATACTGGAAATTGTTCCTGGTGCTTTTGGAGGTTTTTTTGCTAATGCTGTAAATGATCCTGATTTATTAGAATTAGCAAGTTCTGTTCCTGACCTAATTGGACAAGATTTTGATGTAACGTCTGTAAACGATGTTGCTATATTAGAATTTGACTTTGTACCAGTTTCTTCATACCTTTCGTTTCAATATGTTTTTGCTTCTGAAGAGTACTTTGCCTATGAAAATACTCAATTCAATGACGTTTTTGGTTTTTTTATTTCCGGTCCAAATATAATTGGACCATACTCTAGTCCTCCTGAATATCCCAATGGAAGTATTAATATTGCTACATTTGAAAGTACAGAAGCTAACAGCTTAGGAGTAGATTTGCCTATAACTATATCTTCAGTTAATTCTACTTACAATCCTGCACTTTTTGTGTCTAATCAAGACAACGGTGATAATACAATAAATCCAATTATAGATGGTTTTACTACAGTTATCACAGCAGAAGCTAATGTTCTTTGTGGAGAAACATATCATATTAGATTAGCTATAGCCGATGGTACAGATACTGGACTGTCATCATTTGTTTTACTAGAAGCTGGTAGTTTTTCATCACCACCTTTGACTGTTGAAAATAGTCTTGATGTTGATTCTAATGAAATATTCACTAATTGTGGGACTCCAATAATACTAACAGCTAATGTTGGAGGAGAAAATTTTGATTTTCTTTGGAATACTGGAGAAACTACTCAAAGTATTTCTGCTACTCCTGGGTACTATTGGGTACAAGCTACTGACTCAACAGGTTGTACTGTTCAATCAGATTCATTGAGAGTATATTCACAGCCTGTTCCAGAAATAGTTTTACCTCTTCAAGACAGTTATTGCGACGGAGATGTATATATAATTGATCCTATTGTAAACAGTGGAACACCTCCTTTTAATTTTGATTGGGGAGATTTTGGTAGTACCAATCAAATTACAGTAAATGAGCCAGGAATTTATAGTTTAACAATTACAGATTTCAATGGTTGTTCTGATACTCATGAATTAGAACTATTTGAACAATCATTGCCTGAAATATCATATTCACCTCAAGAAATATTAGTTTGTGGTGGAATACCAGTTGAAGTTAATGCTTTCGGTGCTGAAAATTTTTATTGGACTCCAGATATTTCTATATCATCTGATACTGGAAGTTCAATTGAAATTTCTACATTGTCTTCAATTACTTACACTCTTCAAGGAGTTGACTCAGTAGGTTGTTCAAGTACAATCTTGGTACCAACAACAGCAGCAGATGATTTTAGTTTAGATATTTTTAGTCAACCAGTAAGTTGTCAAGGTTATTCTGATGGTTCTATAATAATTTTAGCTGAAAATTCTGCTATTTCACCAATTCAATATTCTATAGATGGTGGTATAAATTATTTTGATTTTTATAATTTTAATGATCTTGATTTTGGTTTTTATGATATAAAGGTTAAAGATGGAATCGGTTGTATTATTAGTGATAGTGTCGGTGTTGGCTCCGCACAACCTGCAATACAAGTTTTGACAGAATCTACAAATGTTAATTGTGCAAGTGATAGTACAGGAACTGTTCAAGTACAAGAAATTTCAGGTGGAAATGTAAGTTTAGGATATTCTTACACTTGGTTTAATTCTGGAACTGATCAAGTTGTAGGTTCAGATTCTTTATTGACAGTTCCTGCGGGAAGTTATTATTTGATAGTTGAAGATGATAATGGTTGTCAAGCAACCGATGAGGTTTCAGTCACTCATCCAAATCCTATTTCTGTTTCATACACTAAAAATGATATCTCTTGTCATGGAGGTAATGATGGACAAATAATAGTAAATATTACTGGTGGTGGTACTCCACCATATGAATTTGATTGGGTCAACAACGGTAATATAAATTCTCCTTTTCTTTTTAACTTAGAATCAGGCACTTATAATCTTGAAATTACTGATAATAATGACTGTTTGAGTAGTTTGAGTGTAGACATAACAGAATCACCTACACCATTAGATATTCAATTACAAAATGTAAATATTAGTTGTCACGGTTCTGCAACAGGATCTGCAAATGTTCAGGTTGATGGTGGTACTCCACCATATTTTTACAATTGGAGTAGTGGACATGTAGAATCTTATGCTGAACAACTGAGTTCGGGTATTTATTTTGTTGAAGTTATTGATTCTAGAGGCTGTAGTGTAATTGATTCAGTATTTATTCATGAAAATGATGAAATTTTTTCTCAGTTGAGTTCAACACCAACGTCATGTTTTGAATCTTTAGATGGGACAGCTACCATTTCCAGTAATGGAGGCTCTGGAAATTTAACTTACATGTGGTCAACTGGTGATAGTTCATCATCTATTACCTCAGGTTTTGGTGAGTATTGGGTGGTTGTTGAAGATGAATTGGGATGTACAAAAGCTGATACTATATTTATTAATCAACCACAAAAATTAAGAGCTGAGCTATTTACAACTGATGTAAGTTGTTATGGTGGTTCTGATGGAATAATAAATTCAAATATTTCTGGAGGAACTTTT
>TARA_B100000963_G_scaffold361996_1_pt1 | contig 10363 bp, 10 predicted proteins | sample TARA_B100000963 | Tara Oceans TARA_B100000963 (sample SAMEA2622097) | marine metagenome | biome: marine biome (ENVO:00000447); feature: surface water layer (ENVO:00002042); material: "saline water (ENVO:00002010), including plankton (ENVO:xxxxxxxx)" | depth 5 m | reverse complement strand
ATCTTACAGTTGTACTTTAAATTTTGATATATTTTGATACTTAGAAACTCGAATTCCACCGGCGGCTTCGTGATTTTAAAAACGAATTTATGCCATTTCGTCGAGGGGAACAACTGGATATTCTCCTCAATCGCCAAACCCCCACTCTCGATACTGCACATGTCTTTGTCGTACCATGACAGAATAATCACATGAGGATTATGTGAATCCACGTTCGCTTGACATTCTATCTCAAAGAAAAGATTAGATTGGCTATCGAGGACATTTTTATTCAAATCACTTACGTCAATTAAATCCGAAATGAAATTTTTGTGTGATTTTCCGGTAAAGTTGGTCGAATCGATTTCTAGGGCCAGATTTCCTTCTATTTTTTGTTTCATGCGTAGGCCATTCGAAAAATAGTCTGAAAAGGCATCAAATTTCATGCTGGCTATACACCTCACAAAGATTTGTACCAATCTAAAACCGCTTCCCCCACGCGATGTACTTTCTCATCGGACAGGCCCGCATGTATTGGCAATGAAATGACTTGCTTCACTATTTCCTCTGCATTTGGACAATGGTTGGAAAATCTTTCCAGATGTGGGTAATCTTGTATGAGCCTGGGGTAATACGAGCCTGAACCTATGCTTCTTGTTCCGAGGAACTCTCTCAAACCGTCTCTATCCTGTACTCTTATTGTGTACTGGTGCCATGCATGAGTCATCTCTGGAGGGACAACAGGGGTGATGATGCCATCGAGATTTGAAAGCTTTTCATTCAATATTTCGGCATTTCTATTTCGAATCCGATTGAACTCTGGAAGCTTCTTTAGTTGGACGCGTCCGATGGCCGATGCGATGTCTGTGAGTCTGAGGTTGAGCCCAAATCTTGAATGTTCATAAACTCCGAGAGTACTATCCGGCCTCCCATGATTTCTGATACTGTTCATCATTTTGAACAATTCGAGATCATTTGTAGTGACCATGCCTCCCTCCCCAGTAGTCATATTCTTAGTGGGGTAGAATGAGAAGCACTCGATATCGGCTATGGAACCCACTTTCTTGTTACCGATAGCAGCGCCATGAGCTTGAGCAGCATCGCCTATTGTTATCAAACCATGTTGGCTTGAAATTGACAGTATTTCATTCATCTGGCAGGGCAGACCATAGAGGTGCACTGGAATTATGGCCTTTGTTTTCTCAGTTATTCTGGCCTTGACAGATTCGGGGGAGACATTGAAAGTTTGAGGGTCAACATCAGCAAAAACCGGAGTCGCTCCACAGCTCAATATCGAATTCGCAGTCGCGACAAAGGTCAATGGGGAGGTTATTACTTCATCGCCTGGCTTGATTCCAGATGCTGATAGCGCAAGCGATAGGGCCGATGTCCCATTGTTCACTGCGCAGGCATAGGTGCAACCGACAAAATTGGCAAACTCTTCTTCGAATAATTTGGTCTCCGGGCCGCTTGCAATCATGCCGCTCCTCAAGACTCTGGCCACCTCTTGTATTTCCTCTTCATCAATTTGTGGTTTCGCGATATTTATACCAGTCATAATTCCCCCTCCCAATTCTGTAGATCAGTTACCTCACCAGTCTTTTCGCAGATAAAGCTCCCACCCTGTAGTCCTCGATGAGCACCTATGTTCAGTCTCTCTCCGGATTGAGTGACCCAATCGACAATCTTCCCTGGGACTCCCACCACCAAGGCATGAGGCGGGACATCTTTGGTTACTACAGTCCCTGCAGCGATCATGCACCATTGGCCGATAGTTATCCCACATCGTATAGTTGCATTAGCACCTATTGACGCTCCGTCTCCGACCCTAGTCTTCTCAAGCCTTTCCTCGCCCCATATTTGTGCTCTGGGACGTAGATCGTTCGTGAAAACTGCATGAGGCCCCACGAATACTCCGTCCCCTATCGTAACTCCATTGTATACGCTAACGCCATTTTGAATTTTGCAACGATCGCCGATTTCAACTCCCGTATCGACGTAAACACCCTTTCCAATAACGCAATTTTCACCAATTTTTGAACCGCTCCTGATATGTGAAAAATGCCATATTGACGTCCCACCGCCTATATCTGAACCATCTTCAACAACAGCCCTTTTGTCTATTTTCAACCCATTAACTTCAGACATCAATTACCACTCCTGACTCGATTGATTTCAGTGCGGCCAAGGCAACTTTGAGTGCCAAGAGGCCTTGTTCCCCCGTAACTGAAGTTTTATGTCCATTCTTTATTGCGTTAACGAAATCGACAATTTCAAGTCTCAGGGGCTCATCTTTGATCAAATCAATCGTTTTGGTTTGGAATTCTATTCTCTGTGGGAATAGATTAGGATTTCCCGGATCCTTGAATACGCTTGATGATACATCAATTTCCTGATTGATATAATCCAGAGAAACAAAGGCCTTTTCACAAGTAAGGGAGAGACTCCGTACCTTCATTGGAGTAATCCAATTCACTTCAATCGTGGCTTGCTTTCCATTTTCAAATTCTATGGAAATAGTAGCATGGTCTTCATACTCAATATCATTTATTCTACCGGCATGAGCGTAGACTTTTTTGGGGTTCGATCCCATTAGGAATATACAATTGTCAATGTCGTGAATTCCCAAATCGAGGATCACACCAACATCCCTGATCCTGCCCGGGAAATTCGACACTCTCGTCGAGGTTATGGTAACTATATCCCCCCAATCTCCGTTCATGATTTTCTCCTTAGCAATTGGAATGACAGGATTGTACCTTTCGATGTGACCAACCGAGAGTACGACCCCTTTCTCTCTGGCTATTTTTACAAGTTTTTCCCCTTTCTCTATAGTGTCCGAAATTGGCTTTTCGATTAGGACGTTCAGCCCCAATTTGATCATTGAAACTCCCAAGTTGTAATGAGTTTTGGTCGGAGTCGAGATAATTGCCCCAGTGGGTTCTAAATCCACGATAGCCTGATTGAGATCAAGATAAGTCGGGACCCTAAACTTTTCTGAGATTGCCTTCAGTGTTGTATGGTCTTGGTCGACTACAGCGGCAAGAATCCCTAATTCGGAGCAAACTCTTGCATGGTTCCACCCCATAGCCCCTGCTCCAACTACAATTAGGCCGTTCACACCCCATGGTTCTGAATAGTTTCTATAACGTTATCCTCTCGGAGGAGGCGTGGGGACCCTAGGTCCTAGGGCGGATGGAAGATTTTGAGAAATTCAAATATCGCCTCTAAAATAAGGGACCGAAGCCTCTCAATAGGAGTAATAGGTCTAGGTTACGTCGGGCTTCCAACCGCGTTAAGTTTCTATGATGAGGGATTTCATGTTTATGGTGTTGATATCGATGAAACAGTTATCTCAAACCTCTCCGAAGGAAGAAATCCGATCTTCGACCCGAATTTAGATTTCAAGACGCCTGACATCAGATCCTCTCGTTGGAATGTTTCCTCCTCATTTGAAGAGACTATCCCCGCCTGCGACGTAATAATAGTCACGGTGCCCACTCCTGTGTCCAATAAGAAAAAACTAGACGATAGTAGAGTTCTGGAGGCCGGCAAATCGATATTCCCGCACATCGAGAAGAACTCTGATTGTATTGTAGTTCTTGAAAGCACAGTTTACCCGGGTTTTACCTCTAAAATATGGGGGCCAATTATAGAAGATTGCGGCCTAAAGCGGGGCAAAGACGTTCATCTTGCCTACTGCCCTGAGAGGCATAACCCCGGAGACTCGATGAATAATATGTCAAGCATATCAAGAGTCATAGGGAGCGAGGATGAATTGGTCGGCAGCATCCTAGTCGATTTATATTCCTTAATCACAACAGGCGATGTCAATTTCGTCGGTGCGATGGAGATAGCTGAGTCTGCTAAGTTGATTGAGAACGTCCAGAGAGACATCAACATAGCGTTGGTTAACGAACTATCTATGATACTCCCCAAACTTAATGTAGATATCGAAGACGTCTTAGAAGCTGCTTCTTCCAAATGGAACTTCCACAGATATACGCCCGGTATCGGAGTTGGAGGTCATTGCATCCCTGTGGATCCGTATTTCCTTATGGATCAAGCAAATGAGAAAAACAGCACATTGAACCTCATTTCTTCTGCTAGAGCAATAAATGATAAAATGCCCGTATATGTGTGTAATCAAATTTTGGAAATTATGAAAAGAAACGGTATCGAAAAGACTGGGTCTAAGGTGTTGATTTTAGGGTGGGCTTACAAACCAAACATAGGAGATGTTCGGGGATCTCCATCGAAACACCTTGCAAAAAACCTGTTATCCCACGGTATCTCCGTTGACACTTGGGACCCTTATGTCCTAGAATCTGAAATTCCCACCAACGTTGGGTACTTGAAGAATATTTATTCAATAGAAGGCCATGACCTCATAATCATAGCCACTGCCCATAACGAAGTGGTCAATCTCAAATGGTCTGAATTGAAACCAAAGATGAAAAATCCCATCATTTTCGACGGTAGAAGATGTATTGATTTGAAGATTCTCAGGAAATCAGGCTGGCAAGTCTATGCCATTGGGTCTCCTTCCGAAGATATCAATTATTGGTGATATGTACGTACTTTTCTATCGTCTCACCGATGCTTCCATCATGCTCGATCCGTCCGTTCTCAAGAAGTATACCTCGCGTGCACAATTCCTTAGCCAAGCCGAGGGAGTGGGTAGAAATCAAAACCGTACCCGATCGGCTGATGAAACTTCTAAGCCTCGCTTGTGCCTTAGTTCTGAACTCCCTGTCGCCTACACCTAATGTTTCATCAATCAGCAATATGTCAGGCTCCAGTTCTGTTATTATCCCGAACCCAAGTTTTCCTCTCATTCCCGTCGAGTAGCCACCGACTTTCCTGTCGAATGCTCCTTTCAAGTTGCAAAACTCTTCAACTGAATTCACAAAGGATTCTAACGTATCCTGATTCTTTCCATAAGCCATGGCAAGCAGTTTTGAGTTTTCTCTCCCGGTCAATCCCAGGATTAGTCCAGGATCAACTCCGGCAAGGAGGAACACTCTGCCTGAGGTTTCCACATAACCTTCAGATGGCCTGAGGAAACCATTTATGGTCTTAAGGAGAGTAGATTTTCCAGAACCGTTTCTACCAATGATGCCTACGACTTCCCCTGGAGAAACGGTAAAATCTAAACTATCCAATGCACGAAAGGAATCTATTTTTCCAAATGGACGTAATTTTGTTCTCATAAGATCATAGTAATTTGTACAGAGGCCTGAAACTTTAATTTCCCCGACCCTCAAGACCATGAGCTCAACTCCCATCTGAGACTGTCAATTTTGTAGAATCCTCTGAAAGCAAGTATTGTTGACGCCCCCATGATTAACGAAAAAGTTACCAATTCGAAATCAGGATAAGCGCTCTCCAACCCTAAAACAAATCTAGTAGATTCCGAATAGTAAGAGAACGGATTGAACAAGTTTGCATGAAAATGGATTCCTTGAGCCATGGACAATGGAAACAGAACTGGACTTGTAAAGAACATTAATCTCAAAAAGTACCTAATGACTATTTTTAGATCTGGAATATGGTGAATCATTCGCGAAAAATTCAGAGCGAGGCCCTCGCATGATACGGCCAACACAATTGAACACAGGACGAAGAATATCAAACCAGTAGGTGGAGAGCCCAAGAATAGTAATAGTATAATTGCAACAGGAGAACTTCTACAAATAGCATCGATTACTCTGTATTTAACCATCGGTATAATGAGCACTTTCGTCCTGATTCTTTCACACCTAAGCCCTCCCGTATAATCACCTATCGCATCTATACCTGACATTATTGATGTCGTGAAGATGCCGAATAGTGTTATACCAACAAAAATCGATTCTGGATTCAATCTGGCTCTTAGCACTGCGAGGACAAAAAGATAAACTAGGGAATAAACCAGTGGTTCAAGCACAATCCATAGAATTCCCAGGCGATTATTCCCTGCAATACTTCGGAATTTATTCCTCAGTATAAATTTACTACGTTGTTTTTCCAGCCTGAGGCCTTCAGCGTCTACCTTTCCAATAATCTCGCAGCGTATCTTGTCCATTCTACGATGCATTGTTGCCACCCCTGAAATTTTCATTATCCTGCAACAACCCTTGAAATAGATTCGAATCGTTGCCTATCTGTTGTAGCAATGTAGCAATTGCTCGGGTGTCCTTCGGGAGGCAGGTACCTCCAAAACCCAACTCTCCGGGCAGCTCTTCAAGGTGGGAATCCATAATTCCCCTGCTTTGGGGTGCGGTGATAATTTCTTTTACGGCCAACCAGTCTTCTTCAAAATGTGAGCATAAGATTTGGAAATGGTTCCCAAAAATCACCTTCATCGAATAAAATGTATTTTTTGCGTACTTCGCTATTTCAGCCTGTGTTGGACTAACATGAAACAATTTGCCCCCATTAAGTAATCCAGATTGAATATGATTGCCCCATATTGTTTCAGCTAACTCCCTGTGATGGGTGCCAATTACTAAGATATCCTGATTTACAAAATCTATATTGGCATTAGATTCTCTTAGGAATTCCGGACAACATGCAATTTTTAAATCAGGGAATTCATCGTGAAAGTTTTGAGTCGTCCCTGGCGTCACAGTACTCTTGATGACTGCCGAAAAACCCGAAGGTAATTCTGTTAAAACTGATCTGACAATACTTGAATCACATTCATGGGTCTTGTCATCGGTGGGTGTAGGCACGCAGATGTAAGCCAATTCACAATTGTCAATTACATCGGTTATGGAGGTATTTTTTGTAATATCATGAGTGAACAAATTATGAGACTCGCGAAAACCTTCGTAAAGGGCCTTTCCAACTACACCTAGACCTATTATGCCTATGTTCAAGGTCGTCCCCACCATGGCCACAAGGGCTTGGGATATTGACTTGTCGAGCATCATGTTAACATTCCAGTCTAATTTTTGGCAACTAAACAACACGCTCTAAATGAGGATAAAACGAGCTTTTTAGAACAGTCTTGTGAGTGGGTATCAAAAGCATCTCTACCTGCCAGTAAGCATGGCAACAGTATCCCTAGTCATGCCAGCCAGGGATGAAGAGGAAGGACTCACTCTATTAAGACAAGAATTCTCAAATTCAATTTTGTCGAAAAAAACTGATTTCACATTTATCATCGTAGCGGACGCACGTTCAACTGACAGAACTGAAGAAATATCTCAAAACCTGGCTGATATAGTGATCATACAACGTGAAAAATGGGGAAAAGGCGAGGCTGTAAAATCCGCTATTAAAAAATGGTCGGAGAACCCCACGGAAATCCTGATAATGATGGATGCAGATGGCTCATACCAGTGGGACGACATCGAAAAGGTGATCCATGTATTGGAATCAGGAGCGCAAGTAGTGACAGGCATCAGGCTTCGAGGCTTATTCAGGCGAGTCGAGGGTATGAGCATGCTGCATCATCTTGGGAATCATGCCTTGGCATTCCTCGCGAGTGTAAGAAACAGAAGTCATATTCGAGATCTATGTTCCGGGCTCTGGGGATTTAGGGCAGAGGCAATAATGGAAATCTCGCCTTCGGCAGGAGGATTCGATCTAGAGGCAGAGATCCACGGAAAGATAAGGGCGTTAAAGATACCACTGGTTCAAATTCCCATAAAATGGAGGAGGAGGGTAGGCGGCGAGGCGAAGATTAGGCCCTTTGTAGATGGGCTCAGGATCTTATACCGCGTTATAAAGACGTAATGCCAACTTTTAATTTAGGCTCTAAATTAAAAATAATCTGACTCATAACCTCATCTGCAGTGCTTGATTCGATATCTGTGGTGCGAATTGTGATTCGTGTTTTTGGCTCTGTGCCGGAATTTCTGATGGAGATTGACCACTCATGTTTATCGTAAACTTTCAACAATAAGAGAGATTCCTCATTCTCGATTTCAATTCGATTTAATTTTTCCGCTCCTATGCCCAAAGAGTTTGATATGGTATTCGTTACTAGATCCCCCAGATAGTCACTTGGGCTCCATAAGTCCCTGTTTGATGGATAGATTGATTTCGATATTGTCTTAGAAGATTTGTTTGTTATAGAATCCATCCATTCGGGGCCGGAACGATGAATTAGTCTTAGGAATTCTAACATGGTTCTGACCCCGTCCCCCCAAAGCCCAATTTTCGAACCACATCGCTGCTCAAGAATTACGTGGCCTGATGGCTCAGCACCTACCTTCAGGCTCCCTTTTTGATTAATGAGTGCGTGTTGGAGCCATCTGTCCCCGACGCCTGTCTCTATCAAACTGCCCTTGCCCAAACTTCTGAAAATCTGTGAGACATCAAGCGCTGATTCTATAGTCAAAGCCACAACAAAGTCTCCTGATTCATGGCATTTTGATGAAAAAAGACGAAGAAAACCATCCCCTCCAACAATTAGAACTCCCGCTCCATCTGAACAAATTAGGTAACATCTATCTCCGTCCCCATCAAAACAAAATCCCAGTATTTTTCCTCTTGCCGAAGGTTTAATGGATTTCAATAAAGAGTGCTCTGATGCCCTGCAGTCGTTCCAACTAAGCCAACCTTCTGAAAGATCCCCTGCGCCACAATGGAAATTAATCGGATGCGCTCTTTTACTGACCTCGTGGCAGATTATTCCAGTCGAAGAGATCATTTCAGCGAGCCATGTTGACAACCAACCACCGGATCCATCAACCAGTATTTCACTTTGGGACAGAATCCCCTGATCAGCCAGTTTCCTAAATTCATCCGAAACCGATGAAATATAGTTGTCATGGGACAAAATTTCAACTTTGGATTGGATTTTTGGATTCTTTTTCGGGGTGAACATTTGCCGCTCGATCAAAATCTGTTCTCCCTCTGTAGGCTTTCTTCCATTCTCAAATAGAATTTTCAGCCCAGTGTCCTCTGAGGGATTGTGGCTAGCCGTAATCATTAGGCCAAGCGCAGCATCTTTTTTTAACATCATAAATTGTAGGGCTGGAGTTGTTGTTTCGCCAAGTACAGAGATGAATTGCCTTGTTCCTTTGAGACATTCAATCACATGTTCTGCAATTTTTTGATTATGCGGCCTTCGGTCCCATCCGATTAAGACATGCCCCTGAGCAGCAATCAAGGACGCGCAATAGGCTATTTCACCGCAGAGTTGTTTTGAAAAAAGCCTCTCATCCTGGAAATAACGCAGGGGATCATCTACGACCCCCACATGTCCGATGCCTCGGATGCCGTCAGTCCCAAAAATGCTCATGCGAACTGCCTCAATGATCCCAATATCCCGTCACGACCGTGTTGGGGGGAACGGCGCTTGATGACGGGATGACCGCCCCAGGGTTAGTGACTACATTGCATCCAATTTCACTTGAATCCCCAATCATGGCCCCAAACTTTGTCAATCCAGAATCTAACTTGGTCATATTCGATAGTTGAATGGGCACGGTTCTCCGGTCCAATCTAACATTGGATATTTTGGCACCAGCCCCTAAATTCACTTCATAACCGAGAATTGAGTCGCCTACGTAATTAAAATGCGGTGCTTTTGAATATGGCAGCATGAGGGTGTTTTTGATCTCAGAGCAGTGGCCAACAATGCAACCAGAGCTAATGTATGTCCCTGGCCGGAGGTATGCCCCGTGGCGAATCTGCGCCCCCTCTTCGATGTAGACCGGCCCCTCTATCCTTATGCAAGTCGACAATACAACATCTGGATGAACGTAGATTGGTCCAATGGAAGCATCCACCCCCTCGAGGCCTTTACAATTGGTCATCTCTCTAGATATGGATTCAATGATTATTTGTTCCAGGTTTCTGTTTGATGCCTTTGAGAAAATTTCCCATGGTTCATCTACTTCGGACAACCACCCCCACCTATAGTGGTCCTTTGATCTTGAGAAAAGATCCACATCCTACGGCAGCCCCATTCAACTTAAGATATCTGCGTGATTTTTTAAAAAAAATTGAAGAATACTTATCTCGGGTATTCTTGACGGGAGATTATGTGCGGCATCTTCGGCACGATTGGGGATGGAGCAGCTTTTCGTACCATAGAAGGGCTACGCAGACTCGAATATCGCGGTTATGACTCCTCAGGGATTGCAGTGCTCCTCGATTGTTCGGACTCAAACTTGAAAGTTGAAACTGAACGCGCTGTCGGCTATGTCTCTGACCTAGAAAGTAAAATAACTGAAAAATTCAAGAAAAGCAATCTTGCGATTGGCCACACAAGATGGGCCACCCATGGCGGCATAACTATCGATAACGCACACCCCCATTCCAGTAACGACGGGCTGATGAGCGTAGTCCACAATGGAATCATAGAGAATACATCAAAATTATTGGAAGAGATCGTCTCATCGGGATATGAGCTGAAATCCGAGACAGATACTGAGTTGATAAT
>TARA_B100000963_G_scaffold326091_1_pt1 | contig 10364 bp, 5 predicted proteins | sample TARA_B100000963 | Tara Oceans TARA_B100000963 (sample SAMEA2622097) | marine metagenome | biome: marine biome (ENVO:00000447); feature: surface water layer (ENVO:00002042); material: "saline water (ENVO:00002010), including plankton (ENVO:xxxxxxxx)" | depth 5 m | reverse complement strand
CAACCAATACCCTAGAACCTTGCCTCGTAACCCGAAGCCTGTACCCCATATGATGGGCTCACGGTTGTTGTCGATGGTGACAGTGATGGGGTTTTGCGTCACGGTTACCTGATTGAAAGTATTGGTATTGTCGTAGGGATGCTTGCCATTCCATGCTGAACCCACATCAAAGAATCCTACGAATTGCAGGGTTTGTAACAATTCAGTATCAATAGGGTGCGAACTCAGGGTACTCCAAATTGGGATGCGCAATTCGCTGTTGAAAAGAGCCATGTGCGAGCCATTTCTGGCATTAGTATTGAATCCGCGGAGTGGTGCTAGGCGACTTTGATAAGCGTAATTTATATTGGGGTCAATAGGTGATTCTGCGTTGCTAATAAGCGACAAGGTGTTATCCACGCCACCGATCATGTGAAGCAGCCTTAGTTCGCCAATGGACCAGTCTGCAGCTAGCCGATTGGCCCAAATCACATTTCTCCATACGGGCTTGTATATTCGAAGGTCGAACCCTGTGGTGCCAAAGGTGGATTCTGATGCGATGGGATTTACGTAGTATTCCGCCCAGACGCGGTAGCGCATTCCTTCGGGGATGTTAATCATTCGCTCCCTGATGTTATCGAAGACATAAGCAATCAAAGCACCTGCTTGCCCAGCAAATTGCGTGGGTTTCGTGAGATTGAATGCATCGGTGGATAAGGGAGTGATGCGGTCGAGTCGGTAGACCCCTTGTATGCGAAAGCTGCGCACCTCATCCAGCGCGTACTTCCATTGGCGGCGAAGCATGTGGATGTGGGTGCGGATAAATGTCTGGTTGTTATCAATGCCTTGTGTTATACCTTGACGTTCAATCATCCAAGTCTTATCCCACCGCCCTTTCAGATCAGAATAGGCGAACAAATACCGACTGTTTTCAAGTGACCCAGCCAATCGAAAGCCGGCTGTAAACCGTCGGTTCTCGAACAAATCGGCGACGGAGATTTGAGACAGACCACCAAGGCCTGGTTGCACAGCTATGTTTCCACCATAGGCTTGATAGAATGTGGAGCCGAATGAATTATCCAATTGGCCGGTAATGGATTCAATGGCATAGTTGAGCCTATAGTTCCTCGGCTTAGGCAATTTGAACGGCTTCCAATCTAGCGCAGTTCTCGCCGGATCCTCCAGCTCTTTTTCATTTTCCGTATCGATTTGACTTGAGCTAGACCATGGACCAAAGGTATAATTACGAAAATCGGCTTCGGTTGGCCCAGGTGTCCACTCCCAATCTAATTGAACATTCGCGGCTTCAACGGCATCTGCAGTGCCAGGAGTAACGTCTTTCCAATCTTCCTTATTTTCAGTCTTTTCAACCCAGAACGGATGTCCGGTTAGTTTGCACGAAAATCCGGCACTTTTACGAGAAGGAATCCACTGAAATTGTTCTGCAGGCTGTTCCAATTTTGCGGCCATGCGCTGTTGTGTAAACCGCCGGTAATGAATCGTGGTGTCGATGTAAGCAACGGCGCTATCTCGCCAAGATATCCATCGCTCTTGTGAGCCATCCTCAAGCTCTACTAGGAAGGTGATATTATCATCGAACTGAACTTGGGGGAAGCTTTCATCACGTTGTGGAGTTTCAATCCAATGGATGAGCTGAGGCGTATCGTTGGTCCACTGAAAAGCAAATAGGTCGTGGTTAGAATTGACAGGTTCGCCCAAGACGAACTCATGATTCAGGTCGATATCCGGGCGGTTGGAAGCGAACCAAATGGTTCGGCCGGTTTTACTAAATACTGGGTTTAGGTCATCGTACGGGTCACTCCAAAGTGCAGTATGGTTGTTTCCGAGGATCTGGTATTGATACAAATCAGATTGCCCATCTTTAACTGCACTCCAGACCATGGACATTCCATCCGGTGCGTATGCCATAGACAAAATTTTATCAATGCGAAACACTTCTTTTTCGACCGATTCAAACGACGTCAGATCGACGGAATAAATCAGGTTTTGTGAGCCTTGCTCAAGAGCGTAGGTGAGTATGTTACCATTCGGATGCCACGCCATAGCGGGTAGCGTCCGATCTTGGATGCGGTCAATTTTGTGCCCGTGTCTTCCAACACGCTTTGCATCTCCACTGGTGCGGTCCCCTATCCAGATTTCCAGTTGCCCTCGTTCCTCACGTGCCCAAGCGTATCGGTTGCCATCTGGGTGTACCGTAAGTGCTCGAAATTCAACGTCGGTTTGGATAGGCAGGTCAAGTGCCCCGGTATTTTTGCGGGCTTTACGTAAGTCTTTTCGCGAAGCCAAGGCTGGAAACTGATTTGCTGGGCCGGCTGCATCAAGATGGTACTGGTTTGCTTCTTCGAGCAAAAGTTCCAAGTTCATGCCGGTGGCATATTGCAGGCCTTTTTCAAGGTTGCTCGAAACGCGCACCATGTACAATGCGTTTGCGATGACGGGTTCTCCAAAGACATCGGCGATGTACTTCCACACGCCATGCCCCACCCAACGAGCTTCTATTCCTGTCGCCCGATTTGCATGGATGATTTCTTTGCAACGAGCGGCATCCCAGACGTGAAGTGCCACTGTAGCGGACCATGGATGAGCAACATAGCTGTGAAGCCCTGTTGTGAACCAAGCTGGAAACGAGATGCCCGTCGTCGACGAACGAAGTGCTTCTTGCCAATTTGAACCGTATAAAATTTGGTTAAATAGGAGGTTGGAAAGGCTTCGTTTAATGTCGTCTTCAGTGTGTTCCCAAACTCCATCGGCATAAACGAACAATTTTGAACCAACGAGGGTCGCCGTTCCTCCAATATTTTGTGCATTCATCTGGCCGCTTCCTATGTTGGATTGGCGGAATTCGGCTTGCTTATTGTAAACCAAAATCTGAACCGTCCCTTCAATGGATCGATCATAAAGTTCTTCTACATCTTCAATCCAATCTTTGATTTCAGAAGTGATTCGGTTGGCGTATGCTTTGCCGCCCTGGTAGTAGTAGACCTCTGCTCGTGGGGTTGGAAGGTACTGCCATTCGAAGGCTCTAAGTTGAACACGATTTTTGCCAAATTCCATGTTCGATCCATCGTAAAACTGACCGAATCCAGCGGAAATTGTACAGGTCAAGATCGCGCACAAAATGAACCGTATGAAATAGCTTTGCCGCAGCATTCCATTCGAAGTTACACCGAGATGATAGAACTCCATGCCTTCACCTTTAACCCGTTTTCAGAGCAGACCTACATTGTCGACCACGGAAATGGTGAGGCTACAGTGATTGACCCCGGAATGAGTAACGGTGCCGAGCGCGACATATTTGCAAATTTTTGCGTTAAGCGGTCGTTGAAGCCTGTGCAATTGGTTTTGACTCACGCCCATCTGGATCACGTCCAAGGTGCGGGATGGGTGCATGCAAAGTGGGGGTTGAAACCACGCTTGCACCCTTTGGATTTCGAAACGTATAAACAAGCGCCGCGGTCAGCAGCAGTGTACGGCGTCCCCATGGATCCGCTCCCTCCCTTGGGTGCTATATTGAAAACTGATGAATCTATTCAGTGCGGTGCGGCGGAATTGGAAGTTCGGTTCGCGCCAGGCCATGCACCAGGTCATGTTGTCTTTGTGCATGCCCCAGCCAAATGGGTGATTGGTGGGGACGTGCTGTTTAAGCGGAGCATTGGAAGAACAGATCTACCCGGAAGCTGCGCCCAGGATTTGGTATCGAGCATTGAGCAACAGCTCTATTCGCTGCCGGACGAATATGAAGTGTGGCCGGGGCATGGGCCATCCACCACAATCGGAGCAGAGAAGGCTGCAAATCCTTTCGTCAAGGCTGACGGAATGGGTATGCTTCAAGTCGAATTCCGCAATACGCTTTAGCTAATTTCAGGGGCATCAAATCGGATGTTTCGTTTTTCAGCTTCTGCTTCAAGGTTGACCAAGTCAAATGAAAATGAGGTGCCTTTATTTAGTTTGGATTTGACTTTAATGGTTTGCCCATGGGCCTCGATGATGTGCTTGACTATTGACAGTCCCAGTCCTGAACCTCCGGCGTGGCGGGAACGACTTTTATCGACTCGGTAGAATCGCTCATAAATGCGGTCAAGGTCTTGATTGGATATTCCAATACCATCGTCTTCGACTGTTATGCGAACGGTTTCGCCTTTGGTTTCTATGCGCAATGTACTTTGACCTCCCTGTTTGCCGTAGTGAATGGAATTGACGAGCAGGTTGGTGAGCACCTGACGGATTTGGACGGGGCCGCAGAGCACATGGAGGCTTCTCATCCCGACCTCGGGCAATTCAAGCCGAACATCGATGTCCATTTTTTGTGCCTTGGATTCAATGCCTTCGAGGGCTTCTTTGCAAGTGTCAATGATGTTACATGGGGCGAGGGTAAGGGCGAGGCTGTCTGACTCCAACTTGGTGATGGTGTCCAAGTCTTCAATCAATTCTGTCATGCGGCTGACGTTATTTTCTGCTTTTTCTAAGAACCTTCGAACCATCTTTTCGTCTGTCAAATCCGACTCGATTAAGGTGAGGATGAAGCCTTGAATGTTGAACAGCGGCGTTTTGAGTTCGTGGGCTAGATTACCGATGAATTCCTTGCGAAACGAATCTTTCGCTTTCAGGGATTTGATGTCATCGATTTGATTATTAGCCCAGGTTAGGATGTCATTGAGAGACTGCTGCTCGAGGTGGATTTCCTCAACATTAGAAGATTGGGAAATGGCATCGGACAGGTCCTTCACCCGTCGTTGCAGGAGCTTTTCAGCAGACCATTCTGTGATGAGCGTGCTTACCGTTTCGGTGAGCAATGCGGCAAGAATGGCAACCGCCCAGAGGTGCATCGCGTCAAGAGCGCGCAGCAGCAGCAGCGTCGCAACACCAGCCAGAGCGGCGAGGAGTGGCGATGTTTTCTTCGCCAACTGACGGGGGGTAGAATCTAGGCTCACTTGCCAAATTTATACCCGACACCCTTTATTGTAGTGAACAGGTCATCTCCGAGTTTGCCCCGGAGCTTCCGAATATGCACATCAATGGTGCGGTCCCCAACGACTACATCATCGCCCCATACGGCTGAAAGAATGGCTTCTCGGGTAAAGACTTTACCGGGCTCTGACCATAGTAAATTCAGCAGCTCAAATTCTTTTTTGGGCAACGTTAGCTCTTTCCCTTGATGTAATACACTGAAGCGGTCTAGGTTGATAGCAATGCCATGTCGTTCGGAAGGAAACTTCACTTTAATCGGACTCGCTCGCCTTAACAGGGCTTTCACACGGCTTATAAGAACCTTGGGCTTGACCGGTTTGGTAATGTAGTCGTCGCCTCCAGCATCGAGCCCAGCTACTTGGCTATAATCTTCTCCACGAGCGGTGAGGAACGCAATGATGGTCGTGGAAAGATTAGTATCGGAACGGATGATCTGGCAGACTTCTATGCCATCCATCTCCGGCATCATGACATCAAGGATGATGAGGTCGGGTTGCACGATCCGGGCCATCTTGATGCCTTGCACACCATTTTCAGCGGTGAATACTTCGTATCCTTCTTGTCGAAGGTTGTAACCAATGAAATCGAGGATATCCGATTCATCGTCGACCAGAAGGATTTTCTTTTTCATGTCCAAGGGTGTAAGGACCAAAGGTGTTGCCAATTGAGCTTGTAACTGTGAATAGAATGTAAAGAATAAGGACGGAGTGTTAATCCTTCACTCGGCTGAATCGCAATGCCTTGAGCATCCAGCGAGGCAGTGGCTCGTCAGCTCCGCGTTTTTGAACATCCAAAAAGATTCCCCACTTTTCAATGATTGGAACCTTGTACACCTCTATCATTTCGAGCCAGCACTCGTCGGGGTCATCGATGTAGGTGCAATGCACCTTTGTCTCACCCATCCCAATAGCGTCTGCTGTATCGCAACGAAACCCAAAGCCCTCCTTGTCCAACGCCGCTCCCAATTTTGCCATACCCCGAACATCAAAACCCAGGTGAGCAAAGCCAATATCGCACCAAATTCGGTCCTTAAAAATAAACATACCCTTGCGATCAATGGCTTCGACCAATTCGATGTACGTACGTCCTGTGAGCTTGCCAAATCCGCCCGCACCGGGGGAGGATTGTGTCAATCTGACCCGACGAAACGATTCGGAGCCATGAGGCATAGAATTCCAATCGGATTGCAGCCCTGTAGTGTCGTGAAGCACTTGGTCAAACCCGAGAACGTCGCGGTATAGTTTCAGAGCAGCATTCATGCTCGACACACCGATGGTGCAGCCCATTACACCGCCTGATGGATGACCGTTGTTTTCGAACCAATCGTCTGATTCTAACACTTGGAATCGGTTTCCATCAGGGTCTTTTAAGTAAAAGGTTGAAGCGCCCCACGGTGTTTCACTTAATGCAAGATCACATGTCTCGCCAGCTATGGCGATGGCATGGGCATGCATTTTCTGAATGTTCCGTGTTTTCATTTGAACTGTGGTTATGCCGAGATCTCCTGGAGCGATTTCCCAGGATGCAGAAGCCGGTTCGAAGGAGTCTGCGCGCAGCACTTCAAAGGCACAACCTCCCTGCAAATTCATGACCATGCTTGCGCGTTTTGTGATGGTCTTACCTCTAGTGTGGCTATCCATCAGGGGGGCTGATTGGATGGAGTCGAAAAAGGGGATATCCATTCCAAATAGTCGGCGGAAAAATTTCAAGGAATGATCCATATCTGAGGTTGCAACACCGATGTGTTGCATGCCTTGGATGCGATAATCGAGGGATGATTTACTCATGTTTAAGGTGGGTTGTAACAGCTGCGATGTATGCTGTCCAAGCTTCAGACTTCAATGGATTTGAGTAGACTTTTTCAGCCTTTCGTTTGCCGTTCCAATCTAGATATAGGCCGTACCACCATCCAGCAAATCGGCTGCCGATCAGGTTGAATACGTATGCAGCCATGACGGGCCACCCGCCCCATTCACCCGAAGTCAATCGCCCCAAAGGCCATGCTAGGAGAAACAAGTATATAGGGAACAAGAACATCCCTGCCGACACCTTGAAGGTACTCTTGAAGCATGGGTCCTTCACCCGCTTTTCGGCTTGTGCTCCAATGAATTTTGAAAAAGGATAAGCACACGCGCCACCTATCAAAGCAAATGGGGCCAGTGGCCAGAACCACCAAGAAATGACGCGGAGTTGTTCCGGCCCTTTGCCGAGGTCTTCGGGACGGGCATCTGCAAATACGCCGGCAGTCGCAGCACGTGAATAGGCTCCTTCTATTTTTCTAAGTGCTTCTTCTTCGAGCGTCTGAAAACATCGTATTTCGTCACGTGTGGCCGCCCAATTATTCGTCTCTGTGGTTCTAATTGCACGGACATAAGGCAAAAGGGCCTCGTAGTGGGATTCAGGCTGGATATTAACCAACAACTCATCCATTGCCTCTTTCAGCCGTTCCAACAATCGTCCCGGGGGAATCTCTCCAGTGGCCGGGTCGATGAGATCATCAAATCGCACTGGAGCGCCAACTCGGTAGCTCAATCGCCGCCTGAAATCGGTCATTTGCTCATAATCGATACCTACGGGCACCAATTTCAGTTGCTTCATCTCAGGATTCATTTTGAGGGCACTGTTCACCATATCAACGACTCCTCGGCGCATAGGTCGAAGGGTCTTAACTGCACGGTGGTTACCCTCTGGAAATAAACCAATCGTTGCTCCTATGTTCAACCGGGCTGCACAAATTTCAAAAATGCGCTTGTTTCGTTCGCGTGCATCAGATAGCTTATCACGTTGCCTGTAAATCGGCATCTGATTGAATGAAAAAAGCAGCGCTCGGGCGGTCTTTTGAGAGAACACATCTGCTCGGGTGAGAAAGTGGATTTGGTTGGGTATGAGCATCGCACTTTGTACAATGGCGTCCATCAATCCGTTTTGGTGATTTCCGACGATGATGGTTGGTTCATGGGGCTCTGGCAGATTTGTCAATCCCTCAATGCGCTCAATCCTGTGAAATCTCTTTACACCGGATTGTACCAGTTGTACGGCTAATCCATAGCCGATGTGACGGCGTTGGATCGGCGGCTCAACAAATGATTGGTCCTTTTTTTTCGCCACGATAGATAATGCTTACTCTCGGAGTTGGGCTCCTGTTGCCTGGATGATGCTGTCTAAAATGCGTTGGACGCTTTGTTCGATACGCTTTTCATTCAGGGTTTTCTCTTCATCCTGTAAGATCAAAGAAATGGCATAAGAGTAATGGCCTGGATCCAAGTTTTCACCTTCATATACATCGAACAGACCCACGCGTTTAAGCAGTGTTTTCTCAGCCTTCATTGCAGCATCGCGAATTGAACCGAAGGTGGTTCCTGCTTTGAGGATTAATGACAAATCCCGGCGCACGTGGGGGAATTTCGCGAGGTCTTTGGCCTTAATACGCGACCGACCGATGATTTTAGTTAATGTGGACACAGCTAAGTCCGCCCAGAAAACGTCTTGTTTGACTCCTTGCTTGCTTGCTACAACAGATTGAACCTTACCCATTCGACCGATGTTTTGGCCTTGGCAACTGAGTTCGACACCTTCACTGATCAAGGCAGTCTTAAGGCTAGATTCTCGTACGGTGGCAATCGATATACCCAAAGAAGCGAGGAGGTTATATACTTCAGTTTTGAGTGCGTAAGCATCAATTTCAGTGAAGGCATTGTTCCAATTTTCAGGCGATGCTGTTCCGGTCATGAATACTGCAAGTCGTTCGGTTTCTTCATAACGCTGCGCAGCATTTTTGGATGTCTCAACGCTATTTTTACCGTGTTGATAAATCTTCCCCAACTCAAATAGTCGCAGATTGGGTCTTTGGTAATTCGCGTTTCGAGCAATTGCTTCCAAACCTTGGAAAAGCAATGACTGGCGCATCACCCCCAAGTCTGAACTGAGGGGATTCAACAATGCAATCTGGCGCGATAGGACCCAACCGTCTTCACCGTCTTCACCAAGTTCTTGAGTGTAGCTGGCCTTCGTCATGCTATTGTTCATCATTTCTTGGAACCCACGATTGACAAGAAAATTTGCGATTTGCAAACGGATGGATTCTTCAGGGACACCCACTTGATATGCAGCAGCAGAAACGAGCCGCTCGGGCAAAGGAATTTTATCGAAACCGTATATCCGAAGGATTTCCTCTACAACATCCGCCGGGCGCGTTACGTCACGACGGTAAGCTGGAACGTTCAAAATCAACATTTTGCCGTCATCACTGCGCACAGTAATGTCAAGATCGTTCAGAATGCCGTGGACCGTATCCTTTTCCAATGAAATTCCAATCAAGCGTCGCATCTGTTGCCATTCCAGATGTACCTCACGTCCTGCAGGTAATGTGCCAGCGTTTGCCTCGTGTATGGTTGTTACCGATCCCCCGGCCCATTCTGAGATGAGCGCTGCTGCTCTGCTGAGGGCTCTTTCCAACATTTCGGGGTCTACCCCACGTTCAAATCTGAATGAGGCATCGGTTGATAAGCCGTGCCGTTTTGCCATTTTCCTGGTTGTAACTGGGTTAAAGTAGGCTGACTCTAAGAACACCCGTGTCGTGGATTTTGAGACTCCACTCGACTTACCACCAAATACGCCGGCCAGACAAATGGGTTTATTTGCATCTGCTATGACTTGGTCGTCTTTGTGCAGTGTACGTTCTTCTCCATCCAGTGTGACTAATTTCTCACCTGGATAAGGGTGCCGAACTTTTATAGTCTCTCCTTCAATGGTGTCGGCATCAAAGGCATGTAGTGGCTGACCCAATTCGTGCAGGACATAGGTGGTAGCATCGACCACGTTATTTTGCGGATTCACTCCAATGGCCTGCAGCCGCCGCTGTACCGAATCGGGCGATGGCCCGACCTGAACACCCTCAATCAACAGACCTAAATACCTAGGGCACCCTTCAACGGATTCTATGGACAATTGAAATGGCCCGTTTGATGCTGGCAAGGGTGGGATGGCAGGGACATTGACGTCGCCGACGAATTCGTGGATGCCTTCCACAGTGCCATTGAGCAACCCAGCCCGCAAATCACGTGCAACGCCAAAGTGACTCATTCCGTCATTTCGATTGGGGGTCAGTCCAATCTCAAGAACCGTGTCCGATTCAACATTGTAGACGGAAGCAACAGGTGTCCCTGGCGTCCATTTTTCCTCCAACTCGATGATGCCGTCATGGGACCGTCCGACTCCAATTTCGTCCTCCGCGCATATCATACCCATGCTTACCTCGCCACGAATTTTCCCCTTTTTGATCACAAAAGAGTCACCTTCAAGGGGGTATAAATTTGCCCCAATGGTGGCGACCACAACTCGTATTCCACGGCGGGCGTTCTCCGCTCCGCAGACAATCGGCAGCATAGTGTTCCCAC
>TARA_B100000963_G_scaffold361185_1_pt1 | contig 10372 bp, 10 predicted proteins | sample TARA_B100000963 | Tara Oceans TARA_B100000963 (sample SAMEA2622097) | marine metagenome | biome: marine biome (ENVO:00000447); feature: surface water layer (ENVO:00002042); material: "saline water (ENVO:00002010), including plankton (ENVO:xxxxxxxx)" | depth 5 m | reverse complement strand
TCATTATTTTTATTTTTATTTTCAGACACAGATGTTACGTATTTTCCATTTAAGTCGTACCTAAAGTCATAGTGGGTTGAATTGAAAACATAATCATCAAATAATTCAAATAATATCATATCACTTTTATTAACTATACTTCTTTTAATATTTTTAATATTTTTTCCTAGGTACCTCACACTTTTTAAATCAAAGTCATTAAACTCATATCCCCCCATAAAAGCAAAGTCATCAAGATTATTGAATTCAATTATTTTGTTATTAATAAAAGATGGTTTAATATCGTTCTTAGTGCTATTCCAATCGTCGTTTTGTTGAACAATAATTCTTAGATCAGAATGAGGGTTTTTTATTTGATTTTGAAAGTGATTTTGAACAGTAAATTCAACGATTTGCTTATCAAATCTATTTTTTGCTAAGTTGCTTTTTTTTACAATGGATTTAATGTCTAATATATTTTCATAAACCATAAACCTTTTTGTTGCCACTGGCTCATTTGATTCATAATCATAAATCAATATTATATAATTACCTGATTTAATGAAATTGACATTTTCATTGGGAAAGTTGACGCTATAGTAGGTGTACTCGATTAGTGTATTAAATGACGTTTGATAATCATTGATATAATTATGATTAAAGCCATCTAAATACTCAAACTGATTAATTTTGGTTATATTCCAATCGGAGTCACAGTGGATAAAAGTATATGCTAGCGATCTAATATCAGAGCCCAAAATATCAACTGAAAGTTCAAGATTTTCAGTTGAGCCAAGTAAAATGATGGGATCGAGTAATTCGTTTGCAGTATTTGTGAGTTTGACTGTCTTTACAATATCACTGAAATTATTTTTATTACTCTGTTTGAGTTTATAATTATGATCTTTTAATAAAATTCTTTCATCATAAATATCAAAGTTTTGAGCACCTACATAAAGCTTAGCTAATAAAACAAAAAGAATAAAAGTTTGACGCATTAAGTAAAGATATTAACAATAGTTAATAAAATGTATCATAGTTATTGTAAAATTAGTTAACTAATGAAAATTACATGTGTTTTATTTATTAATTTTGTATATCGTTTATTAAATTTGTATTAATGAACAAAATTAATATTTACCCCAAATGGATGTAAAAATTTCCAAAGGTGCAAACATAAAAATTAAAGGCTCAGCAGACCGCGTTTATGCTAATCACACTGAACCAGAATTTTATGCTCTTAAACCGACAGATTTTCACTCGCTTATTCCAAAAATGGTTGTCAGAGAAGGTGATTATGTTATGGCAGGTGATGTACTCTTTAATGATAAGAAAAATGAAAAAATTAAGTTTACATCTCCGATAAGTGGTCATGTCTTAGAGGTTAAAAGGGGTGAGAAAAGAAAAATTCTTGAAGTTAAACTTCAACCAGATAATGAAATTAAGTATAAAAAATTTAATTTATCAGCCCAAGATGAATTGAAAAGACAAGATATTATTGATTTTATGTTAGATTCTGGTCTGTGGCCTTTTATAAGACAAAGACCATTTTCTATAATTGCTGATCCATCTCAGCAGCCCAAGGCTATTTTTATTTCGGCATTTGATTCTGCTCCACTTGCTCCTGATAATGATTTCATTTTTCATGGAGATAATGGTCTTTTTCAATTTGGCCTTGATATAATCACTCAACTTTGTAATGGCGTGACTCACCTTAATTTAGATGGTAATTCAAATTCCAGCAAGGTATTCAGAGAGGCTAAGGGTGTTCAAATCAATAATATATTTGGTCCTCATCCATCAGGAAATATCGGCGTTCAAATTCACCATATCGATCCAATTAACAAGGGTGATATTGTTTGGTACTTATCTCCACAAGATGTATTAACAATTGGTCGATGCTTTAGAGACAAAAAATATGATGTGTCAAAAATCATAGCATTGACAGGTCCAAAAGTTCTAAAACCCAGATATTACAAAGTTATTAGTGGTTCCTCAATTAAGGGCCTCGTTTCTGAAAATACCTCTAAGGATCAAAAAAGATTCATTAGCGGAAATGTTTTGACTGGACAAAGAATTGATTCAGATGGTTTTTTGGGATTTTATGATTATCAAATTACAGTTATTAAAGAGGGTAATTACAGTGAGTTTTTTGGTTGGTTATTACCTGGATTTAATAAGTACAGTCTTTCTAGAACATTTTTCTCATGGCTCAATTCAAAAAAAGAATATGATTTAGATTCAAATAATCACGGAGAGGAAAGAGCGTATGTTGTAACGGGACAATACGAATCATACATGCCTATTGATATCTTTCCTGTTCAGCTAATCAAAGCAATTTTGATTGAAGACATTGAGTTAATGGAAAACTTAGGGATTTATGAAATAGACCCTGAAGACTTTGCTTTGTGTGAGTATTCATGTACATCCAAAATTCCCGTACAGTCAATCGTAAGGAAGGGACTTGATATAATACAAAAAGAATTTAGTTAGATGAAATTAATGCGAAATATATTAGATAGAATAAAGCCACATTTTGAAGAAAATGGTTCATTACATAAAATTTATCCGGCCTATGATGCCTTTGAAACTTTTCTGTTTGTTCCCAACCATACAACATCGTCGGGAACACATATTAAAGATTCCGTTGACTTAAAGAGAACAATGGTGATTGTTATCATTGCTCTTATTCCATGCTTGATTTTTGGTATGTGGAATACTGGATATCAATACTTCTCGCAATTGACACCTTATATGAGCGGATACAAAGATTCATATACACTTTTTGATTCACTTATTTATGGATTTTGGAAGTTTATTCCTTTAATCATCGTTTCATATGCCGTAGGTTTAGCTGTTGAGTTTGCATTTGCTGTTAATAGAAAACATCAAGTAAATGAAGGCTACTTAGTTTCAGGAATGTTAATACCACTTACAATGCCAATTGATGTTCCCCTTTGGATGTTAGCACTTTCAGTAATTTTTGCTGTTGTTGTTGGTAAAGAAGTTTTTGGTGGAACTGGTATGAACATTTTAAATCCTGCTTTGACTGCAAGAGCATTTATATTTTTTGCATATCCTACCAAGATGTCTGGTGATAAAGTTTGGGTAAGTTCTGCCGAATCAATCGACGGTATAACTGGGGAAACTGCACTTGGTCAACTCGCTTCAATGGTTGATATCAACCCCACAAGCCAAAACATTATAAATAAGTTTGGTCAATTTTCTTCTGACGGTGTATATAGCTTATATAATTCGTTTATGGGATTTGTTCCAGGCTCTGTTGGAGAGACATCTGTGATTGCAATTTTAATAGGTGCGGCTATTCTTATTTTTACTGGCATTGGTTCGGTAAGAATAATTTTTTCAATGTTTATCGGAGGTCTTCTTATGGCATACATATTTAATATTTTTGCTCCTGAAAGTAACTTATTCATGTCATTAAATCCTCTTCACCAACTATGTATTGGAAGTTTTATGTTTGGTATGGTTTTCATGGCTACCGACCCTGTATCAGCTGCACAGACTAATACTGGTAAAGTTGTTTATGGTTTTCTTTGTGGTGTTTTATCCATTTTAATTAGAGTTTTTAATCCTGCTTACCCTGAGGGAGTTATGGTCGCAATTTTATTTATGAACGTTATGGCTCCATTGATTGATCATTATGTTATAGAAGCGAATATCAACAGAAGAAAAAAGAGACTTCAAATGAAATTATTAAAAAGTTAAAGTATGGACAAGGAAAGTAATTTATATACATTTACGTTTGCGATTTTGATGGTACTAATTGTTGGCACTGCTTTGGCCTTAACCTCTGAGTTGCTCCAACCAAAAAAGAAACAAAACGCCGCAGATAAAAAAATGATAGACATTTTAAGTGCGATTGGCGTCAACGCTTCTCGTTCCGAAGCAGAGTTTATGTTCAACAAATATGTAACTGATCAAACTGTAATTAATAATGATGGTCAAATTGTTGACGGATCTGCATTTGATATTGACGTCTTATTTCAACATAGAGATAAAACACTTTCCGACGAAGAAAAAAAATATCCAATTTTCACCGCTATAAAAGATAATCAAAAATATATCATTGTTCCAATGGCAGGCAATGGACTTTGGGGACCAGTTTGGGGTTTTGTTGCATTAGAGGACGATTATGAGACTATTCATGGTGCTGCTTTCGATCATAAAGCCGAGACTCCGGGTCTCGGAGCTGAAATCAATACCGATTTTTTTGAGCTCCCATTCAAAGGAAAAAAAATTCGTAACAATGATGGAGAATTCGTCTCTGTTGAAGTTAAAAAAGGTGGTGCTGAAGAGGGAAACATTTCACAAGTAGATGGTATTACAGGTGGAACTATTACAAGCGACGGAGTCTCTGATATGTTATATAATACATTAAAGATTTACAATAATTATTTTTCAAATATCACTAATCAGAATGACTCAATTTTTATAACATCTTACATTAAAATCAAAGAAAATGAAATCCTTTTTTAATAAACAACATCAAAAACTAATAGCTGATCCTCTTGGTGATCAAAATCCTATTACAATCCAAGTTCTTGGAATTTGCTCCGCATTAGCAATAACAACTCAACTTGAAAATGCACTTGTTATGACGCTGGCTGTAATATTCGTTATGACCTCAGCTAGCTCCATCATATCTCTTTTAAGAAATCATGTTCCGAATCGTATAAGAATAATTGTTCAGCTACTTGTTGTTGCTTCTTTGGTTGCTCTTGTTGATCAAATTCTAAAAGCATTTTTACCTGACGCATCCGAACAACTTTCAGTTTTCATTGGATTAATAATTACTAATTGTATAATCATGGGTAGACTAGAGGCATTTGCAATGGGAAACAAGCTATACGAGTCTTTTCTTGACGCTTTAGGAAATGCATTTGGATATGGTTGGATTTTAGTTGCTGTTGCTTTTGTTAGAGAATTATTTGGCTCAGGAAAGTTAATGGGTTATGACATACCTGGTTTTTCATATTTATACGAAATGGGTTACATGAACAATAATTTGATGATTTTACCGCCAATGGCATTAGTTGTAGTTGGGGTAATTATTTGGATTCAAAGATCAAGAAATACAGATTTAGTCGAAGAGAATTAATATGGATTTAGTTAATATATTTATTAAAGGAGTATTTATTGACAACATGATTTTCGCATACTTTCTAGGTATGTGTTCTTATTTAGCTGTTTCAAAAACAGTCACGACTGCTAACGGTTTGGGCTTAGCAGTAATTTTTGTATTAGGTATTACAGTTCCTGTCAATTATATTCTAGAAAATAAAGTTTTAAAAGCTGGAGCGTTACAGTGGCTGGGGGAAAATTTTGTTAGCGTTGATTTAAATGTACTCAGCTTAATAATGTTTATCGCCGTCGTTTCTGCTATGGTACAATTAGTTGAAATGATAATTGAAAGATTCTCTCCAGCTTTATACAGCTCCTTGGGAATATTTTTACCTCTTATTGCAGTAAATTGTGCAATTCTTGGTGGAGCTTTATTTATGCAAGAGAGACAATATTCAACTATTGTTGAAGCTACCTCCTTTGCGCTTGGGTCTGGTGTTGGTTGGTACTTGGCAATCGTTGCTATTGCAGCAATAAGAGAAAAAATTAGGTATTCAAATGTTCCTCCTGCTCTCAGAGGTTTGGGAATTACATACATAATCACTGGTTTAATGGGAATTGCTTTCATGTGTTTCATGGGAATAAAAATATAGTTATGATTTATACAATTTTTGCTGCAGTTGTTTTCTTTTTACTTGTTATACTTACTTTGGTTAGCGTTTTATTATTTGCGAAGACAAAGTTGCTGCCATCGGGTGAGGTAACTCTTACTATCAATGGCCAGAAGGATATAAAAATTAACCCAGGAGGTACTATTTTAGGCACTTTAGGTGATAATAAAATTTTTCTTCCCTCTGCTTGTGGTGGTGGAGGTACTTGTGCAATGTGTAAATGTCAAGTAAACTCTGGAGGAGGTGAAATACTACCTACAGAAAAACCATATTTTTCAAGAAAGGAAATTCAAGACAATTGGCGTTTGGGATGTCAAGTTAAAATTAAAAACGATATGGATATAAATATTCCTGAAGAAATTTTTGGAATAAAAAAATGGGAGTGTGAGGTTGTTTCTAATTTCAGTGTAGCTTCCTTCATTAAGGAGTTTGTTGTCAAACTCCCCGAGGGTGAGAATTTAGATTTTAAGGCTGGTGGATATATTCAAATTGATGTACCAGAAGTTGAGGTACCTTACAAGAATATCGATATTTCACCTAGTCCTAAGGACCCATCTGGACCCGATAAGTTTAAAGGTGAATGGGATAAGTTTAATCTTTGGGACTTGAAAATGAAAAATGAAGAGCCTATTTTTCGTGCATATTCTATGGCTAATCATCCAGCCGAAGGTAATATTGTAATGTTGAATATTAGAATTGCTACACCTCCTTGGGATCGTACAAAAAATACATGGATGGATGTTAATCCAGGTATTTGTTCGTCTTATGTATATTCTCTAAAGGCTGGTGATAAAGTTACTGTCTCAGGACCATATGGCGAGTTTTTTATAAAAGAAACTGAGAATGAAATGGTATACATTGGTGGTGGTGCTGGAATGGCTCCAATGCGTTCTCATTTATTTCATTTGTTCCATACTATGAAAACAAAAAGAAAAGTTACTTTTTATTATGGTGGAAGATCCAAAAGAGAGTTATTCTACCTTGATGACTTTAGGAAAATAGAAGAAGAATTTCCTAATTTCAAGTTTCATGTAGCATTATCTGAACCCCTTCCTGAGGACAATTGGAAAGAAAAGAAAAATGTTGATGACGACGGAGATGGTTTTGTTGGTTTTATTCACCAAATAGTAATCGATCATCATTTTAAAAACCATGATTCCCCCGAAGATATTGAAGTTTATTTTTGTGGTCCACCACTAATGAATCAAGCTGTTTTAAAAATGTGTGAAGATTGGGGGATACCTGATGAAAATGTAGATTTTGATGACTTTGGTGAGTAAATTTATTTTAGTACTTATCCTTCTAATATCATGTAGTACTAATTACAAGACTTATTCGATTTCTGGTTATACGCAGGGAACCACCTATAATATAAAATATCATACTAATAATCTTTCAATTTCTAAATATTCTATTGACAGTTTATTTAGTATAATTGATAATTCGATGTCTTCTTACATAAGTAATTCAAATATTTCTAAAATCAATAATAATAAAACAAATAAGCTTGATTCGTTGATGGCTTATGTAATAAAAGGTTCAATAAAAGTCTGTAATGAGACTAATGGAATGTTTGATATAACTGTTTTTCCAATCGTGAGAGATTGGGGATTTGGACCAAAATCTAATTTAAAAAATAAAACTTCTAAAAGTTACAATATTGGCTGTGATAAGATAAAGATCGAAAACGGAAAAATTATCAAAGAAAATAATGTAATGATTGATTTGAATGGAGTTGCGCAAGGTTTTAGTGTTGATTACATATCAAAATATTTACTGTCAAAAAATATAAATGATTTTATGATTGAAGTTGGTGGTGAAGTGAAATGTAGTGGAAATAATTTAGGCTCCAATTGGAAAATTGGAGTACAATCACCAAATTCTAAAGAGAAAGATTTTACATACATACTTTCCTTGAATAATTTTTCAGCAGCCACCTCTGGATCTTATAGAAATTTTTATTTTGAAGACAACAAAAAGATTACTCACACAATGAATCCCAAAACTATGCGACCAGTTAATAATCAGATCTTAAGTGCAACTATTGTACATGACGAATGTATGTTTGCCGACGCTTATGCAACAGCCTGCATGGCTTTTAGTGTAGATGAATCAAAAAGGTTTTTAGAAGAAAATGAGATTGCAGGTTCTATTCTATATTTAGAAGAAAAAGACACTATTAGTTTTTTTTCAAATAAATTCAATCAATTTTTACATTCATTCCCAGGCTCAGCTCCGCAATAACTACATTTTTCACCATTTTTATTCAGTAGTGGATTATTACTTGCACATGTCCCGCTGAATTTACCATCTTTCATGATTAATATTTTTACTGAAATTGCAGCAAAACAAATTCCTATTATTAAAATTGAAATAAAAATGGTAGAATTCATATAATTAAAACCTCTTCCTCTAAATTAATATTAAATTTTAAGAATACCTCACTTTTAATAATTTTTGAAAATTGAGCAATTTCTATGCCCGAAGCATTTCCGTTGTTTATAATGATAAGAGAGTGTTTGTTATATAAGCAACAAGAATTATTTGAATTATTTTTAATACCAACCTTATCTATCAACCAACCAGCTGGAATTTTAAATAATTTCTTTTCTAAATAATATGGAACGTTAGGATATTTTTTTTGAATTTTTTCAAATATTGTTTTACTTATAACTGGATTTTTAAAAAAACTTCCTGCATTACCAATTTTTTTAGGATTAGGGAGTTTTGCATTCCTTATTTTTATGACTTCCCTTCTTATTGACTCACTAGTTAAATTTTTTGTGTTTTTATTAATTAAAAACCTTAAATCTTTGTAGTCTAGTGTTAACTTTTGATTTTTTGAAATCTTAATAACTACAGACGTTATAATATATTTGTTTTTAAGTTCGTTTTTAAATACGGAATTTCTATATCCAAATTTACATTTTGATTTATTAAAGTATTCTAATTTTCCAGTCTCTAAATTTACAGCAGAAAGACCTATAAACACATCTTTTATTTCAACACCATATGCACCTATATTTTGTATTGGAGCTGCGCCAACACTCCCTGGAATTAATGAAAGATTTTCTATCCCATAAAGTTTTCTTTTTGTTGTCCACTCAACTAGATTGTCCCATTCTTCTCCTGCTCCGACTTCAATAATCAATTCATTTTTTTTATCACTCAAAACTTGGATACCTGTAATTTTATTGTGGATAATCAAACCATTGAAATTTCTAGTAAACAAAATATTACTACCCCCTCCAATAACCATAATTTTTTGCTTTTTAAAAAAATCATCATCCAAGAGTTTGGAAATTTCATTAACACTTTTAACGTTGACAAAATAATCAGATTTTACATTTATTTTGAATGTATTGTATTTAATTAATGATTTAGAATTTACTATATTCATGTTGCTAATATAATTCCTTTGAGTAATAAAAATTAATTTTTTTAATGTCTAAATAAATTGAAAAAAATAATTATTTCTGTAACCAATGATTTATCAACAGACCAAAGGGTCAATAAAGTTGCAACAAGTTTGTCAAAAATTGGGCTTTCGGTATTGCTTGTTGGAATACATAGTAACAAATCCTTTGATGATCAATTCAAGGTTAAAAGGTTTAAATTATATAATAGAAAAGGATTTTTTTTCTATTTAGAATACAATATAAAATTATTTTTTTTTCTGATAAATAGTGATTTTAATATTCTTTTATCAAATGATGTGGATACAATTGTTCCAAATTTATTGGTCTCAAAAATAAAAAACAAACCACTAGTGTATGATAGTCATGAGTTATTTAGTGAAGTGCCAGAATTAATTAGTAGACCTGTAAGAAAAAAGATTTGGAAAATGGTTGAATATTTTTGTTTGCCTAAATTAAATTTCTCTTACACCGTGAGTGATAGTATAGCAGACTATTATAACACAAATCATGGAATTCAAATGAGTGTAATTAGAAACTTCCCATTGAAAAAGCCAGTTTTAAACAACAAACAACCAAATAAAAGAAAAATAATTATATATCAAGGTGCTGTTAACAAAGACAGGGGAATCGAGTTAATGATTTTGTCTATGAAGTATGTTGACGCTACTCTAATTATTGTTGGTAACGGAGATGAAATTAGTCGTCTAAAAGATTTGACAAAAGATAATAATCTTGAAGATAAGGTGAGTTTTATGGGACATATTAATTTTAATAAGCTTCACGAAATAACTCAAAGTGCAGATTTAGGATTATCTTTTGAAGAAGATAGTTGTTTGGCTTATCGATACTCTCTTCCTAATAAAATTTTTGACTACATAAACGCTGAAATTCCTGTGCTCATAAGTAATTTACCTGAATACAAAAAAATTCTTAACAAATATAATTTCTGTAATATTTTAATTTCCAGAAATCCAAAAGTTGTTGCCTCTCAGATTAACAAGATTTTAGCAAAAGACAAAATTCAATATGCAAATGAAATAAAAAAAGCAAAAAGAAAATTATGTTGGGATTCCGAGGAATTAAACCTTTTTAAGCTTTTTGAAAAAATTTCTTTTTAATTGTAAAAAGAAAACCCAGTTTGTAAAATTGTAGTAAAATTAAATTAGGTTTATTTGAATTTAAATTTTTCAAAATATGAGGTCTTAGAAATTTAAATGC
>TARA_B100000963_G_scaffold257127_1_pt1 | contig 10378 bp, 10 predicted proteins | sample TARA_B100000963 | Tara Oceans TARA_B100000963 (sample SAMEA2622097) | marine metagenome | biome: marine biome (ENVO:00000447); feature: surface water layer (ENVO:00002042); material: "saline water (ENVO:00002010), including plankton (ENVO:xxxxxxxx)" | depth 5 m | reverse complement strand
AAGAAAAACTAACTTTCGTGGCATTTATGGTAATTACTATTGATGGAGCTGCAGGAGTTGGTAAAACATCAACTGCTAAAGAAATAGCAAAAAGGCTAGGATACCAGTACTTTGATACCGGTGCTATGTATCGTGCGGTAACACTCTTTTTTATGAAAAAGAATGTAGACTTGAAATCCGATAGTCAAATAACTGAGTCATTAGATTCCATAAAATTAAATATAGATTTTTCATCTGAAAGTGAGATGCAAATCTTTTTAGATGAAGAGAATATAAGCTTGAAAATTCGTAGTCAAGAAGTTACTAGTAAAGTAAGTGCAGTCAGCGCTTTAAAGTATGTAAGAGAAATGATGGTTAAAATTCAAAGATCTTTTACGGAAAATGGTAATTTTGTTGTTGAAGGTAGGGATATTGGAACTGTTGTTTTCCCAGATGCTAAGTATAAATTTTATCTTCAAGCAGACTATGATATTAGAGCTAAAAGAAGGTTGGCTGATTTTGAAAAAATAAATGAAGCCAAGAATATTAACGAAATTAAAGAGGATTTGGAAAAAAGAGATAAGTACGATAGTACTCGTAAACTATCTCCATTAAAAAAACCTGAAGATGCAATTATTATTGACACAACTCTTTGTTCTTTTGAAGAGCAGGTTGATCAAATCTTAAAACATATAGAGAACTAAAATGAACGATAAATTAACAAAAGAAACTAAAGAAAATATTAATGAAACTTCTTCAGATGAGTCAAAATTGGATGAATCTACTGTAGAAGAAACTGTAGTTGAAGAAGCTGTTGAACAAAAAAATGAAGAAAGTCAATCTTCAACAGATAATAAAAAAAATATTAAAGATTATTTGAGCAAAGATCTGTTTGCTGATATTAAAAGAATTTCCTTCACAGACGATCAACCTGGAGAAGATAATGAAAAGTCTTTATCTGAAGAGTACCAGGGGACGTTCAATGATATTTCTGAAAACCAAATAATTTCTGCTAAAGTTATTGGAATAAGTGATAGTGATGTGATGGTCGATATAGGATTTAAATCTGAAGGGTTAATTAATCGTTCTGAATTTGATAACAAGGATTTGCCTGAAATTGGTTCAAATATTGATATATTTTTAGAAAAATTTGAAGATACTGATGGGAATATTACTCTTTCAAAGTACAAAGCTGATTTTATTAAAAGATGGGATGAGCTTAAGCATTTTTGCGACAGTGGTGAGCCTGTCAATGGTAAAATCATTAAGAGAGTTAAAGGCGGATTAGTAGTTGATCTTGGTGTAATCCAGGCTTTTTTACCTGGTTCTCAGGCAGATGTTCAACCAATCAAAAATTTTGATGACTTAGTTGGTAAAGAATTTGATTTTCAGATTGTCAAAGTTGATGAGATGAGAAAGAATTTAGTTGTCTCTAGGAAAGCTATTTTAGAAGAATCTCTTAACGAAAAGAGACAAGAGTTAATGACCAAGATAGAGATTGGAGCACAACTTGAAGGTGTAGTTAAAAACATTACTGACTTCGGTGCTTTTGTTGACCTTGGAGGAGTAGATGGATTAATTCATATTACTGATTTTTCTTGGGGAAGGATAAATCATCCTTCTGAAATCGTAGAAATTGGACAAAATATTAATGTTCAAGTCATTGATTTTAATAAAGAAACTTCAAGAATTTCTCTTGGACTTAAGCAGTTAGTAGATAATCCATGGGAAAGCATTCCTGAAAAATTTAAAGTTGGAGATGTTGTTAAAGGAAAAATTGTTAGTATAATGAATTATGGAATATTTATTGAGCTTGAGAAAGGTATCGAGGGTTTAATTCATATTTCCGAAGTATCATGGACAAAGAATGTCCAAAATCTTCAAGATTCTTACAAAGTTGGAGATTCTTTAGAATCAAAAGTACTTTTTGTTGACTCAGGTGAACAAAAGATTAGTTTAGGAATTAAGCAATTGTCTGATGATCCTTGGGAAAAGATTTCTGAACTTGTACAAGTTGGAGATAAAAAAACAGGTACTGTGAATAAGGTAACCAAATTTGGAGCCTTTGTTTCATTAACTGATTCATTAGAAGGTTTTATTAGAACAACTGATTTTCATTGGACTATAAACTCATCTCACCCTAAAGAGTTTGTAAATGAAGGGGATTCAATAGAATATGTTGTTTTAGAAATTTTAGAGAAAGAAAGAAAAGTCTTACTTAGTGTTAAAGATTTATCTGAAAATCCTTGGGAAAGTATTGAATCTAAATTTAAATCTGGAGATAAAATTAAAGGTTCATTTGAAAAGATGAATGATTCAGGCATTGTTATTAAATTAGATGAAGAAATTGAAGGTTTAATACCAATCGATAAGATATCTAAAGATCAAAAGAAGAATATTGTAAGTTCTTTGAATCAGGGTGACTTTTTAGATTTACTTGTTGTTGAGGTTAAATCAGATGATAAAAATATTACCTTAATGCTTGATGAATCAAATGTTGACGATTAAAACAACAAAATTCAAAAGAATTGCTTATTCTTTTGTTATAGCTTTTGTTTTCTGGTTTTTTATTAAGAGTGAAGATTTATATACAGTCAATCTCGACATTCCGCTAGTTGCAAGAAACCTTCAAGAACAAAAAACTTATAAAGAAGAAGTTCCAGAAAGTATTTTTGTTACTTTAAAAGGTTCTGGAAGATCTTTCATATGGTTAAGACTCTTTAGTAATTTTTATTCCGATGATTTTAAATCTGTAATTGATTTAAGTAGCATAACGGACGAATATAATTTTGAACTTGATTCATATTATAAAGAAAATCCAGAAAAAATAGTTTTACCATCTTCTCTTGATTTAGAGTTTGTTGAGGTTTTGAGCCCTAGAAATATTCAAATAAAATTACAGAGATATATGGTTAAAAAAGTACCTATAAAATCAAAAATATTAGTTTCTACTGAACCAGGATACATAGCTTTAAAGAGTATATTTACCCCTGATTCAATTAGTATTGGCGGTCCTGAGGAAGCAGTAAATGATATTGATTTTGTATTTACTGACAATGATACGTTGTCAAACTTAATTGCTTCGGTAAATAACAGTTGGCAAATTATTAATCCTAACAAATTAGTTAGTTTTGATCCTAAAAAAGTTGATGGATTTATAAATGTACAACCAATTAGCGAAACTATTGTGACAAACATTCCTGTACGATTAATTAATAAACCCAATGATGTAAATGTTTTTGTTAACCCAGCTACAGTATCTTTAACAATTGTTGGAGGGCTTGAACAAATTACAAGCATTATTCCAGAAGATATTGATGTAATTATTGATTTTGATTACTGGAATTCTGATAAACAATTTTATTCACCATCTATTCAATTACCTGAATACTTAATTGAATGGAAAGATTTATCTCCAAATAATTTAGAAATTTTAGTTATTAAAGAAATTAATTGATTATTCTTGGCATAGAAACATCATGTGATGAAACTGGAGTTGCTTTAAGTAGTGACTTTGAAATTCTATCTAGTTTCACTAAAACCCAATCTATTCACCAAAAATATGGCGGAGTTGTTCCTGAAATTGCTTCTAGAGAACATGAAAAGTATTTACCAACTATTACTAATAAAGTTCTCAAAGATGCAAATAAAACTTTTGATGATATAGATGCAATCGCTGTAACAAATGGGCCAGGTCTGATGGGTTCTCTTTTGTCTGGAATTAGTTTTGCTAAGGGATTAGCTCATGCTCTTAATATTCCAATAATTCCAATAAATCATCTTGAGGCACATTTGAACTCAGTCTTCATAGAACACGCTGAACTTGAAGCGCCATTTATTAATCTTTTAGTTTCTGGAGGCCATACTCAACTATGGCTTGTAAGAAATATGTTTGAATATGAGCTTCTTGGAGAAACTTTAGACGATGCATGTGGAGAAGCATTTGATAAAGGCGCAAAAAAAATGAATCTTAATTATCCAGGAGGTCCTGAAATTGAAAAACTTGCAAAAAATGGTAATAAAAGTCTTATAAATTTTCCAAGACCAATGATAAATGATAATTCATTTAATTTTAGTTTTAGTGGTTTAAAAACTGCTTTGATTAATTGTGTAAATAAAGATATGTATAGTTTTGAAGATATTGCTGCAAGCTATCAGGAAGCAATTGTTGATACATTAATAGCCAAATTTGATAAAGCTTTGAATGAATTTTCAGTTAATTCTGGAATTATTTGTGGAGGAGTAGCTGCTAACAAAAGATTAAGAGAAAAGCTTAATAGGCTTGATAAGAATATTATTTATCCTTCAATGAAATATTGTACTGACAATGCTGATATGATTGCTTTTCTAGCTCAACATAAAATAGAAAATAATAAAGTTAATTTTGATAAAAATTTTAGTGCATATTCTAGAGGAATGATTGTTTAATGAAACACTCTAAGTATTTTAATTATTATGTCTTAATAAATTGCTTTTTTTTGATCTTCGTAATTTCTTGTTCTGAAAATGAAAAAGATTTTTCAAAAGTTGAAGAGTTGGATCAAAGCATTAGTGAAGATGCTAAATTGGAAAACATTGATTTATCTATTAGCAATATTTTGATTTACCCCAACCAGCTTGACAAGAATTCTATGTATATAGATATTGAACTTTTTAGCAAAAATGCTGGAGAAGGTGAAGTTCAGATTTCATTGCTTAATGATGGAAAATTAGTAGCATCTAATTCATTAATGATTTTTCGCGACAGAAGTAAATATTCTCAATCATTTCTGATCTCTGAAAATATCAATTTTGAAAAGAATTTCAAATTTGAAATTTCTGCATTAAAGGGCGAAACAAACATTGCTAATAATAGGCTATTTTTTAAAAGCAATTTGAAAATAGAAAAACCAAAAATTGCAATTTTATCCGGAAAGTTAAATTTTAATACTCCACATATTATTAATAATATCAATGCTGATTATGATCATTTTTATCCAAATCCTTTAAATAAAAATTTAGACATTACAAATTTTTGGTTTACAAAATACGATATTATATTATTAGATAATTTTCCTATTAAACCAGTTTCTGATAAATGGCTTAACTTATTCTTGAAAAAGATTATTTCTGAAAATAGTTCATTGATTATGAATTCTAGATTAGATCAGGATGTTAAAGTTTTGAAGAATTTCTTCCCAATTTTTGGTTTTGAGTATAATGAAGATATTGATTTGAATAATTTCAATAAGTTTTCAAGATATAAAAGTAAGTCTTTTAAGTCCTCATTTATTTCAACAGATGATTTATTTAATACTTCAAAGCAAAATATTTCAGAATTAAATGATATAGTTGATTGGATTTTAAGAGATTCTGATATCCAATATTCATTTTATGTTGCGAACATTGAAAGTAAAATAAATAATCCAATTTTTATCTATGGATTCTCAAATTTAGTAGATTTTGAAATCAGAACTCTCGAGGCTGAAGTACTTAAAAATGAAAAGGTAATGACAACAATCAAATTTTTATACAATCCTGTTTCAGGTTACTACTTTAGCCAATTTTATACTCATGAAGTGGGAGATTATACTTTAAACATCAGAGATAATAATATTTTAATTGATACTATAAATGTTAACATATACGATTAAATGAGTAAATTCTCGAATGCTTGATATAAAAAAAATAAGAAATAGTCCTGATGAAATTTTAAAATCTCTTAATAGAAAAGATAAAAATATTTCATTAGATAATATTTTAAAAATTGATTCCGAATTAAAAATCTTAACAACAAAACTAAATGACCTTCAAGCCAGTCAAAATAGCAAGTCAAAGGAAATTGGATTATTAAAATCAAAAGGAGAATCAGCAGATGAGACCTTTGCTGATTTAAAGATTCTTTCAGAAAATATTAAAGAGCTTGAAAAAGAGCAAAAAGAGCTATCCTCATCTTTGAAAAAAGAGTTATTAGAATTTCCAAATATCCCACATTCATCATCTCCTGATGGAGCTGATAATAATGACAATGTTGTTAAGTTTAAAAATAAGTCTGATAGAAAATTTAATTTTGATTTAAAAAACCATATTGAGATAGGGACTAAATTAGGCATTCTTGATTTTGAAGTTGCCGCTAAAATGTCTGGAAGTGGTTTTCCTCTTTTCAAAGGTAAAGGTGCTTTACTTGAGCGTGCTCTTATTAATTTTATGATTGATTATCATTTGAAAAATTTTAATTATACAGAGTTTTTTACACCGTTTTTAGTAAAACCAGATTCAGCTATAACCACTGGACAGCTTCCAAAATTTTCAGAAGATATGTATCATATTGAAAAAGATAATCTTTATCTAATTCCTACTGCAGAAGTATCTTTAACTAATATTCACAAAGACGATATTTTATCATTAAATGATCTACCAAAATATTATCTTGGATATTCGGCCTGTTTTCGCAGAGAGGCTGGATCCTATGGTAAAGACACTAAAGGTTTATTGAGAGTTCATCAATTTAATAAAGTAGAGCTAGTTAAATTTGTTGAACCAAAAAATTCTTACAATGAGCTAGACTCACTAGTAAAACAAGCAACAAATATTCTAGATATGTTGGAGCTAGATTATAGAGTGGTTGAACTATGCACTGGAGATTTAAGCTTTGCTGCATCAAAATGCTTTGATCTTGAAGTTTGGGCTCCTGGAGAAGAAAAATGGTTAGAAGTTTCTTCTTGTAGCAACTTTGAAGATTTTCAATCTAGAAGAGGAAATATCAGGTTCAAAGATTTCGATGGAAAAACTGATTTTATTCATACTCTTAATGGATCAGGGCTAGCAACTCCTAGAATTTTTGCTGCATTACTTGAAACTCACCAAAAAGAAGATGGAACTATTAAAATTCCAGAATGTCTTCAACCTTACATGGGAATTTCGGAGATAAAATAATTGCGAACTTTATGGATTTATTTAAATCTTATTTTTTGGACGTTACTTTTTGGTCTTAGTTCTTTTTTTTCAATCTTAATTACAGGTGAAAAGAAAAATTTTAAGTTTTTTGGAGTTATTTGGGGAAAAACTTTAGCATTTATTTTTAATGTTAAACTTGTGATAAAGGGTAAAGAAAGGCTTCTCAATTCGAACTATATTTTTGCAGCAAATCATGCTTCATTGATAGATATCCCTCTTTTATTAGTTGCTGTAAACAGATATACAGTATTTATAGCAAAGCATGAATTAAGTAAAATTCCAATTTTTAATTCTATACTAAAAAGAGCAGGCTTTATTTTTGTTGATCGAAAAAACAACGATAGTGCTATTAGATCAATGAATTATTTATTAGAAGATATAAAGAAAATTCCAAGATCTGTTGGAATTTTTCCAGAAGGAACCAGATCCAAGGATGGTAATTTTTTACAATTTAAAAAAGGTGCAGCAATCTTTGGAATTAATACAAAAATGCCTATTGTCCCAATAGCAATTTCCGGAACTTATAATTGGTCTCAAAAAAAAATATTTGACTTTTCACAAAGTATAATAACATTTGAGTTTGGTGAACCGATAATTTGCAAGAACTTAACTTATGATGACAGAGATAGTCTTACTAAAAGAATAAAAGATAGTATAAAAGGTATGAAAATAGATTGAGATGAAATTTTTACTAAAAAACAATTATAGCATAATAAACAAAATTAAGTCAGAAGGAAAAAAAATTGTTTTTACAAATGGATGCTTTGACTTATTACATGTGGGTCATATAAAGTACCTCAGTGAAGCAAAAGATCTAGGTGACATTTTAATTATAGGTCTCAATTCAGATAAATCTGTTAAAAAGCTTAAAGGTAATAATAGGCCCATAAATTCATTTGAAGATAGAGCCAAATTATTAGCAGCATTAAAGTCCGTTGATTTAGTTATTATATTCGAGGAACAAACTCCTGAAAATTTAATTCAAGAGATTGTACCAGATGTTTTAGTTAAAGGTGGAGATTATGATATCGAAGAAATTGTTGGATATCAAACCGTGATTGATAATGGAGGTCAAGTGAAAACTGTAAGCTTTTATGATGGCTACAGTAGCACAAACTATATTGATAAAATAAATAAACGCTAACTTGATTATCAAAACTAATTCAGATAATTTTACAACCTTATGATATATAGCAGATTAATATTATTCATCATTATTTCCTCAATGATTTTTGGACAAAATCTTTCTGATAAACCAAAAAAACCATTTATGAATACTGATGATATTTCCTTTCTAGGAACATCAAACAGGATAACATCTATCTTAGATGAAGCAAAACAATTTCTATCTGATGCAATCATTGCTGATGTTAATTCAGATACTGTTGAGGTTGTTTATAATATTAAAAAGGTTTTTGATCTTCTATCAGATGTTGAACAAATAGGTGTCAGGGAAGAGCTTGATAAAATTGAATTCGAAAAGTTTCAGGATGATTTTGTTAAGATTTATACTACAAGATTAAATACAATTGATAGCTCCACTCAAATATTAACAGCTGATTTAATCAGAAGAGATATAGCTGAATTAACATCTGAAAATGAATCAATTGAAATGGGTATGACAAAATTTACTATTATAGATGATAGGGAAGGACATATCCCACTTGTCACTAACTCTCAAGTTGAAAGTTATATAAGGTATTTCCAAGGAAAAGGGCGAAAAGGATTTAATATTTGGTTAAGAAGATATGTTCAGTATAAAGATTTAATGTTACCAATTCTTGAACAATATGATTTACCTGAAGAATTAATTGTTGTTTCAATGATTGAATCTGGTTTTGATCCAAAGGCTATTTCTAAAGCTAAAGCTGTAGGAATGTGGCAGTTTATGTATTCAACAGGAAAGCAGTATGGATTAGATAGGAATTGGTATATTGATGAAAGGCAAGATCCAATTAAATCAACTCATGCTGCAGCAAAATACTTTAAAGATTTATATAGAGAATTTGAAGATTGGTACTTAGTTCTTGCAGCTTACAATACTGGTCCAGGAAGAGTCAATAGAGCTCTTAAATTGCATGAAACATCTGATTACTGGCAATTATATTCTCTACCAAAAGATACAAAAAATTATATACCATACTACCTATCTTCAGCTATTATTTTACAGAATCCAGAAAAGTATGGATTTAAGATTCCTAAAAGTAATCCATTAAAGTTCGATGAGGTAAAAATTGAGAAGAGTTCAGATATAAATGTGTTAGCAAAAGCAGCGAGTACAAAAGCCAGTACTATTAAAAAATTAAATCCTGAGTTGAGACAACCTGCTACTCCTAATAATGGTCCTTACTCGCTTAATATTCCTTTTGGAAGAAAAGAATCTTTTTATAAAAAATTTAATGCTATTCCTGACGATGAAAAATTTGCTGTTCAAAAAGTAGAGCATCGCGTACAGAAGGGAGAAAACTTAATTTCAATAGCTTCTAAATACAGAGTTCTTGTTGCAGACTTGCAGACAATTAATAATATTTCAAATATTAATAAACTTTCTGTTGGACAAAAACTTAAAATTCCAGTTAAAGGTGGATTGTATTCTAATTATCCTGAAAAGAAAATATACACAGTTAAAAAAGGTGATACACTTGGTCATATAGCCGAAGATTTTAATACAAGAGCAAGCGAGATTAGAAAGTGGAATAACATGGGTTCAAGTTCAAATATTTATCCAGGACAAAAATTAACTTTATTTGTTAAAGGACAACCAGTTAAGGATACTCCTAAGAAAAATGTTTATATTGTCCAATCAGGAGATAATTTGAGTACGATTGCTAAAAATAACAATACTACTGTCTCTAAAATAAAGAGTTGGAATAGTATGAAATCTTCGACAATTTATCCTGGTCAAAAACTGACAATTTATTTTGAATAACTAATATATGATAAAACAAGATATAGTTGATAATGTAGCTAACGCAACTGGCCTTACAAAGGTTGAAGTTGAAGCAGTTCTTAACGAATCATTTAGTGAAATTATTAGAGCATTAAGTAACAATGAAAAAATTGAGCTAAGAGGCTTTGGTACATTTAGTGTAAAACATAGGCTGCCTAAAAAAGCTAGAAATCCAAAAACTGGAGATCCTATTTTTTTACCTGAAAGATATGTACCTGTTTTTAAACCCTCGAAGCTAATGAAGAAGACAGTAAACGAAAAATTAATTGAATATTAAGGAGCAATAAATGCCTTGCGGTAAAAAAAGAAAAAAAAGAAAAATGAATACTCATAAACGTAAAAAACGTTTAAGAGCAGATAGACATAAGAAAAAAAATAGATAAATAAAATGCAAGTCAAAAGTTTTGCTATATGGGCTAATGCTGAAAAAAAACAAGTTCCAGCATTAGTCCAAAGTACTTTAAAATGGGCAAATGAAAATAATCTTGAAGTTCATTTAGCCGATCGATTAAA
>TARA_B100000963_G_scaffold116659_1_pt1 | contig 10386 bp, 18 predicted proteins | sample TARA_B100000963 | Tara Oceans TARA_B100000963 (sample SAMEA2622097) | marine metagenome | biome: marine biome (ENVO:00000447); feature: surface water layer (ENVO:00002042); material: "saline water (ENVO:00002010), including plankton (ENVO:xxxxxxxx)" | depth 5 m | reverse complement strand
ATTTAGTTTCCAATTCTCTACTTTTCTCAAAGCCTGTAATTGTTTTTTAGTATAACCTAAAACTTTTTCTGCATAAAGAATTACAATTGGTGCATTGCTTTTTGCGTTGTTATAGTAATTATACCAATTACTTGCTCTATGAAATGCTGATTGCATTTCGTCTCTATCTTTAAAAACATGCCCGTGAAAGTTTGGCTCTGCTCCAAGATATTTATCTTCTAGTGATGGTCCTCTTTTTTTAATTTTAGCCATATATTACTCCTTAATGTATTTGTACATTATACCACGTTTTAGATACGATGTACAGTGTAAAATGCCAACCTTAGATTTATGATAAGGAGTGAGTGACCTAAGGTTGGCCAAAAAGTTAACCATGGGCTACCTTTTTTTTATTTATTGAATTCTTTATACCCATTACGAAGTTTTCAGCCGCATCTTCTGCATAGCTTTCTGAATGACCTTTGTACCACTCAATACCTAAGTCTTCTCCGTTTAAGTAAAATTTAGCTCCCCAACAATCGTTGCGGAATGTACCTTTTCTGACTACGTCAGCTCGTCTGTCGCCATCGACATATGTAGAATATTCTGTTATATTATCTACCATTTTTTCTCCTTGCTTGCTTTTGTTCTTCAACAATCATTGTCGATTCCCATGCAAAAATACCAGCTAAAATAGTAATACATAATCCTATTACTTCTTCTAGCCATCCAACATACCATACTCCTATCCAAAATGCTGATAGTGCTAGCATGATTAAAACCCAACCGATTAAAAAATCTTTTTGTTTTTTGCTTAAATTCATATTATTTTCCTATATGCTCTACATCACTCTTTGGTATAACTTGGTATGCACCCTTGTTATATGCTGGAGCAACTGTAAAGTTTTTACTTTCTTCTTGTTTCCAAGATTCATCCGCCCTTGGTTTATATTCAGTCATAGGTGCCGACGGATATAACTTCCTATGCTTTTCTGATTGTTTTTGTTGCCATGACTTCTGGAAGCCCGACGGGGAATTGAACCCCGATTGCCAGGATGAAAACCTGGTGTCCTGACCATTAGACGACCGGGCCTTACGTAAAGCTTTGGTCTTTCTCTTTCTGCCATGTATATCGTATCTTAAACTACCTTGATAAAAATTTGTCATTCCCATATTATAATCCTAAATCCACTGCAGGGCCAAACCTTTCCCATTGAGAAATGAGTTCGTCTCCTGATAATTGTTCTTGACCGAAAGTTCTAATAACCTTTCCGTCTTTTGTTCTTTCTATTCTTCCATCTAAATATCTAGTATCTGTAACTCTACCATCTTCTGGATTCGTATCATAGGCCATTCTACATTTTGTAGTATCGAATATGTGTATATCACTTATTCCTTTTGCCCATTCTTCAGCCAATAATAATTTGGCTTGTCTTACGACTGCTTCTCTATGTTCACCCATCTTTTTTCTCCTTCATTTTTTCATACTCTTCCCAATCGTGTGGTGTACCTGCGTTTGGTTTAGTATTTTTCATTGCTCTTTTCCATGCTTGTGCCTGTAAAGTTCTAAGCTCTGATGTTTTATCTTTTTGCTTGCTCATCTAATTCTATTACTTTTTTCTCAGCAATTTCTAATATTTTTGGTTCTTTATACCAAATAGCTGAAAATATTTGAGTACTTCTAAAACCAAAGTCTGGATCTATAGTTTCAATAATCCATCTTGGTAATCCAAAAAGCGACCTATCTTTAAATACTCTGACGTCGCCATAATTATGTACTAATAATCTCATTAATCCCAATCATCCTTCATGGATTCATAAGTTTCCATGTAACTACTACCTGCAAGGTAATCTTGTGTCTCTTCTGCAGAATAATGCATATTCTCTTCTTTAAAGCAATCTAACCCGCCAGGTGACAAATGCTTTGCTTTTTTAACCTGCTTAGTAAGCTTAGGTCTATCGTATACGGCTCTTACTGCAGCTCTAAATTCTTTTTCTTCACGAGCCTTTTCTGCTGCTTTTTTAATCATTGCTAATCTAGACATTAAATTGTACTCCATTAAATTTCATTCTGGAATAATCTCTATTCCATTTTTTAGATATTCTACTTACAAACATATTATAATTAATTAAATATAGAATGTAATCATATATGCTTAGTGGCATATTATAATGATAGCCTTCCATAGGATCTTTGCCATCATAAAAATTTGCTATAATCATTAACCTGCCTCCGGTAATAGTACTTCGTCTTCCGACTCATTTGCATCTAGCCATGCATTTACTTCAGCATTGCTTTTGCAAAACTCGCCATCTTCCATAAGGAATTCAACTTTGTAGTTTTCACGGTCATTAGTCCATGTTTCAGTTCTTTCAATAATAGACTCTCTAAGGTAACCAGCTTCAGATTGGTTATCAAGTGTTTTAATAAAGTTAACATCAGCACCGTTAAAGCTGAACTGTATAGCTGTTTCGTAATCAGCACAGTGTGCATCTTTGTGGTCAATAACTGCCTGGCTGAGAATATACTCTTCGCAACCACCGTTTGAGTCAACTAAAGTTGTAGTGATGTATGGTCTAACTCTAGCAACTATTGTTGCAATCTCGTTTTCTGTGAGATCATTACCACAGTTGTACATTACATAGGTTGAGCCACCTTTGAACTTCATGTAGGCATTTTCCATATTGCCATAGTTTTCCATGTATTGGGTTTCTATTACTAATTTTTTCATTTTATTCACTCCTTAATTTGAATTTGATATGGTAATTATACCAGGTTCTTGACTATTTGTACAGTGTTTTTTGCAATTATTTTGCAATTAATTCTTCTCCTGCCTTAAGACTACCAAAGTCTAGTTGTTTCAGCGAAGAAACACTAGCTCGGTTATCCCATTTTTTCCTTTGCTTATCAGCTAAGTATTCAGCTAATTCGATAGCTTTTTCAGAGCTATCAGCATATATAAACATATCCATTGACATTACGAATCTTTTCATTAGTATAACTTAGCCTCTAGGTTTTCTACGATTTCATAGATTTTATTAATCTTATTTTCAAGCTCATCGAGCCTGCTTAGAACGTCAGCTTTTGATTGATCGACGCTGCTGACTACTTCGTCTATATTATAATAATCGCTCATTTTTTACTCCTTATTTGATTTATCATATGTATATAGTACCAGGATTTATGTGAAATGTACAGTGTTTACATGCAGAAACATGCATGTTTTGCATGTTTTTGTGAATAAATTAATCGTTTAGGTCAATAATACCGACTTCATGTAAAACGTATGTGTTATTAGCAACGACAGCTGCCATTAATTTATTTCCGAACACATAGCTATCAGTTGGCATATCGTGAAGATAAGTTAGAAAAATAGTTTTAAATAATATTAATTCACCAAATGAAGGCCTACTTGGTAATAAAGGATTTGCTTCTCTCACCCTTGGTGATTTAAGACCACGATGAGTTGTATAAACATCTAACACATTAAGTGTATACCATAAAATTTGTTGATGTTTGCGATTATGCTTAGAAAGTGTAAACCGTAACTGACTCGGATTTTCCTTTAACCTGGATATCATCAACTCTTGTGTATAGTCCTTCTTTACTTTTTGCAACAGTTGATTGTGATAACAGCACTCGAACCCCATCATAATTGCGTGTTTGTCCTTCGAGTCTAGATGCCAGGTTGACGGCATCTCCAATGACGGAATAGTCAAATCTAACTTCTGATCCCATGTTTCCGACAATACAGTCCCCGGTATTAACACCAATGCCGATATCAATAGAAGGTAAACCTTCGCTTTCCAATTCTTCCCTAAATTCATCTGCAGCCTCCGATATTTCTCTTGCTGATTTTACTGCTTTTGCGGCATGGTCGGGGCAATCTAGAGGAGCATTCCAAAACGCCATAATGCAATCTCCCATATATTTGTCGATTGTGCCACCATTTTTAAGAATGATTTTTGTCATTCTATCTAAATATCTATTTATAAGAATGACTAATCCTTCAGGGTCATTATTATTTTTATAGTGTTCTGATACTGGAGTAAATCCACAAATGTCCATAAAAAGGAATGTCATTTCTTTTCTTTCTCCGCCAAGTACTAACATCTCTGGATTTTTCTGTAATTGCTTTACTAATTCTGGCGATACATAAGTACCAAATTGTTTTTTAATCTGCTGTCGTAATACGAACTGTTTATAGAAATTATTAAAGCCCGCTGAAGTGAAGGAAATTATATATAATATTAGTTGAAACGAAAGGTCGAGGAGTATACCCCATTCGTACCAGAAGAAATAAGAAGCAGCTGAACCAGCGGATAAGACAGCGAAGAAGACAACAAGCGATGCCCAAATCGGCAGGTAATAAACACTCAAAACAATCACAAGAGATCCAATTAGAGTTACCACTATTTCCATAATATCCATATAAAGAGGTCTAGATATAGATGTATCGTCTATTATAGTTTGTATTGCGTTAGCCTGTAATCTATGTGCAGGTATTAACCCCATAGGTGTTGGTATTTGAGCTCCTAAACCTTTTGCAGTTAATCCTACAATTACTGTTTTACCCTGTAAATCTGGTAGTTCATCTACTCTATATTGATAGGTATCAAATTCTATATTTGTATTTAGCCATATACTTCCATTAGGATCTGTAGTAATTCTAAATGGCCTTAAAATAATTTCTTCGATTCCTGCGTCGTTAACCTTTACAGTATATGATGGTTTGTCATTTAAAACTCTGATTGTTTCTAATGCAAATGATGGATATAATTCTTCGTTTACTTGTGATAATAAAGGTATTCTTCTTGTAACATTATCTATTTCTGGCATAGCATTTATTAATCCTACACCCCAGGCTTCTTGCTCTATTTGTGATATATTTGTAACTAATCCATCGTATTTAATTACCCAATCTAAAGGTTCGCCAGTGCCAAATATTGCTGTACCTACATAAGGTGCTTTTTCGCTTCTGCCATCCGCATCAGCATCTTGTGCTAATAATATTCCATTATCTTTTATCCATGATGCAAATACTTCGTCACCACCAAATCTATCTGGTTCTGGAAACATTATTGTAAACCCTATCATACCAGCATTAGACATTCTTAGATCTCTAATAATTTCTGCGTATGTATGACGAGGAAATGGATATTGACCAAGTTTTTCTAATGAACCTTCACCTATATCGAGTAAAACTATTTGTTCTGATTTAGTATCTTCTAGTGTTTTTATATATTGATCAAAGGTATTTAACCTTAATTGTTCAATTAAAAATGGATCTGATATCCTGAGTAATAAAAATAGACCGACAAGAATTAATGACGACCAGATAGATGTTATATATTTCAATTAATTACCTTGTGACACATTCACCGTACAACCACCTGCTGTGTAACAAGTGTTGGTAATAGTATAACTCATATTCGTACTACCTTGTTGTAATAAGTTTAATGTTGTAGGTTCTGTTCCTTGTAATGTAATTTGTGAATTGTGATTAGCACTTCCTTTTTGCGTTAAGTCCACTATAGAACCATCAGCTGTTCCATAAAAGTATGCGTGTGAATAATGAGAACCTGCGCCTTCTTGCCATGATTCTAAATTTGTATCATCAGCATGTATATCTAAATTAAATGTATGAGAACCATTCTGATAAACATCAACAGTATTATCGTTGCCCCATATATGTCTACCGTAAGTTGCACCATCGTATTGCAATACTGTTTCATCGTTATTAGTTCCATCTACATCACCGCCCCAGCTTTTACCAGAACCCCAGTATGAGACCCAGGATATAGAATTGCCTGTGCCATTTTGTGTTAAATCAAATGTATTACTTGCATGAGCAAAGGAAAAGTTAACTGTATTACCAAACCCTATTTGTGTTATATTTAAGTTTAAATCATCTCCGCCTTCAACCTGTTCGACATGTATATGATTATCGTCTGTAGGACCAGCTCTTAAGTCTGATACAAATGCGATTAAAAGAAATAATAGTAAAGCACCACCTATTGCTCTAACTACTCTATCATCTTCTTTTTGTACTTTTTTCTTATTCATTATTTTTCCTTAGGTAATGGATTCCTAGAGCCTACAGCCTGTTCTATAGAATCAAATCCATCAGCCTTTAATAATTTTACTAATCCTCTATTAATTTCATTAATGTTTTGTGGACCATCAAATATCATTGTAGTAATCATATGTAATAAACTTGCGCCTGATGTAATCTTTTCGTATGCATCTTTAGCACTAAAGATTCCACCAACACCTATGATTGTTAATTTACCTCTTGTTCTTCTATACACATGTCTGATAACATTAGTGGATATTCTTTGTAATGGTAATCCACTCATAGCACCTTTACCTTCTGGTAATCTTCCATCAACCGTTGGATATTCTTCTGGTCTATGTTCTGTATTGTATTGTGGTTTAGCAAGATTAGTACAAACAACTCCGTCCATTTTATGCTTAACACAACCATCTACGATTACATTTATTTCGTCTAATGACATGTCTGCTGCCAATTTTACATAAATTGGTTTGTCACTGATTGGCCTAATCTCTTTATTAATCGCAGTTAATAATGCATCTAGGTTTTTCTTATCGACAAATGGTTCACCATCTTGTGTATTAGGACAACTAATGTTGACATCGTAATAATCACCGACATCTGCAAACAATCTCATTGTTTTTAGATAATCAGCTATAGAATCTTCTAAAATAAATTCTGGAGTAAGATTAGAATTAGCCGCATTAATACCAACTTTTAACCTACCAAAATCTTCACCACTTAAACGTTGTGAAATTGTTTCTGAACCTTCGTTGTTTAAGCCATACCATACTACAATTGCCTTTGATTTTACCATTCTAAATAATCTTTTACCTGGATTACCTGGACATATTTCTCCAGTAAATGATCCAAGTTCAGCCAGGCCAAATCCTAATGATGGATATATTTTTGTAAGTTCACCATCTTTATCAAAGCCAGCTGATAATCCTACTGGATTTCTGTAATCTATACCATCAACTGTAATTGCTAAACTTTTATGATTATAATCAAAGAAAAAGCTTGTAAGTTTTCTTGTAATCCAAAACTTACCTAAAAATACTCCAACTCTTTTTAAAGAGTAATGTGCTTGTTCCGGTTCCATTAAAAATATCAATGGTCTAATTAACTGATATCCTAACCATAAAAATTTATTTCTTATTCCTACTATTGTACTCATTTATTCATTTCCTTAGTTTTCTTTTTTAATTTTTCTAAATGTGTTGTCCATATATCATAAGCCTTTTTTATATTTGCTTTTTTCTCTGGATCCTTGGTTCTTTTAATAGCTTCTTTAGCTCTTTGTTGCATTACTAAAGTTGCTTGTACTTTATGTGCATGAGTCCTTTTAGCTTTATTAATAATACTTACACCTTTATTAGCAGTTTCAGCATCTTTAAATCCTAACCCATGAATTGTTCCCTTTGGATTTTCGTCAGTATATAAATCAGAATGACTAGAACTACCTTTGTGTTGGCCCTTTTTTCTAGCTATTCTTTCAGCAGCTTCAGCTACAGCTTCAGGTACACAATTAGGAACCTTTTTGCCATTTTTCATTTTAAATCCTACTTGCTTATATCCTGCCCAGCATGGTCCTTCTTCTTTAAATCCATACTTCTTTTTAAGCATATTCATAGCAGTAGCAATTTTTACTGATTTCCAGTCTTTACCATATCTCTTTTTAAAGTCTTTATCTGGTAAATCTTTGGCAAGTTTTTCTAACTCTTTTTCTTTCGCTGGAGTGAGTCTAAAATCTTGTTCTGCTAGGAATAATTTAAAATTTTTCATGGTTCATATACTTCATTATTTGTTTTGCTAATTCAATACCAGCATCATAATCAGACGGATAATGCATACCCGCTATTACACGGCCATATCCACATATTTTTGCACCTCTAATTAATTCTTCTCTGTGCTGTGGATATTTTTTTCCATAATGTAAAGCAACAACCATTGGTTGCATAGCGTGTCCTGAAGGATATGCTGGTGTTTTTGCAGTGTTAGATTTAAATCTATCAAGCTTTTTATTATACACTGCAGCTACTTGGTATGGTCTTGGTCTATTAAAATAATTTTTGTAATGTCTTATTATAGGCCTACATTGTTGTTCTATAAATTCTATGTTTTTTGGATCATATTCTAAATCATTTTTCTTCAAATGCTCTTCTATATAATAAGAAGCATTTTGATCACATAATTTATAATCTATTTTTTGTTGTTCTGTTGCATTTGCGACTGCAGTGATTACTGCATCTACTTCTCTATCTTCTCTAGGTGGAGTAGGTAATTCTATTCTTTGCCAACCATCTTTAAAGATTTTTATTTTATCATATTCAGGTTTATCTAATTTTTCCTGAGGCATAAAAACTAAATTAGCTAATTGACTTTTTAATCTATCATCTAATCTGGAATCTTCTTGTAAACCATCCATTTTAGTAGCTTTTCTAATACTAGGATTTTGCAATACTTGAACTAAAATCTTACCTCTTAATTCTATTGCTGCACCTTTAATTTCTTTTGCTTTCTTTTCAGCTTCTGCTCTTGATTTATATTCAGCTGGATTACCAGCTTTGTCTTGAACAACCATGATTTGTACATCATCGCTATCTCTGACGTATACCCATTCTTTTATGTAGCTCTTAAATCTTTTCATATATCTATTTATAATTGTTTGATCCTTATATCAATGTCATCACCATCATTACCTGTAATTAATCCTTGCCAGGTTGGTGTATCAGTATCTAGTGTAAAACTACCACCAGCACCAATTTGTATTTCTATTAATCCATTTACATTTCTAAATAATACTAAATCGCCATCTCTTAGAAATACATTATATTGTGATTCTTCATTTAAACCTCGTCTTGCACCTTTAATATCAAACTCGCCTAATGTATCAAATAGGTCTCCTGAATCTACTATATCTAATACATCAATTAAAAACTCAACATCAAGTTCATCAATATCTAATTCTGTAAAATCATCTAGCTCTTCTTCGTCTAATTCATCTTCTTCTAATTCTGTAAAATCTAAAAAGTCTATATCTAATAATCCTTGGTCTTCATCTTGCTCATCTTGTAACTCTTCTTCAATTCTTTGTTTTACCTCTTCTGGCGGATTTACAATAAACATATTATCTATTAATGCTGGTGTAATACCATTAATAACAGTTTCTGATGTTGGTGGCCTATCATAAGATGCGACCATTGTGGCTGCATACGCCTCGTCAAGTATAACTGTTCCACCTGAGTTTGTGACTTCTATAACTCCAGATGGTTTACCTTGCTCATCGGGAAGTAAAATAACTAGACTTCTTCCAATCTCATCTATTGTTGTAGTAAAATCAGTCCCTCTTACAGCAATTGTTGCTGTAGGTGTTGATATTTCTATATTAGCTTTATTAACTAAGCCGAGTGAACCCGATGCAAATCGTGCTGTTCCGCTTACCATTCTCATTGTCATTTTAGATAATGAAGGATCTGGGTCGTAATAAATTGTATCTATGAGAACACGAGAATGTTCTTTGAGTTGAAGTTCTGCTTTATCTAAAAACTCAATAAGCATTCGGCCATTTGCCGTTTCTGCTGTATCATTTAGATTAATTTCGAGACCGACTTCATGATTAAAAGTTTCCTCACCTCTTGTGATTCCACCATATCCTTTAGTCTCTCTGATATCACCTATGGGCTCAGCATAACTGAGCCCGCTGATGATTAATAGACTAGCTGTCGTTAGCTGCGTCTTTTTGATTAAGTTGTATAATCGCATTATCTGATGTAACGGTTAATACAATATTTGCATTTGGTGAAGAACAACTATTCCCTGCACCTGAAACACAAGTACCAGATATTTGATTTATATCAACATCTGCTGAATCACCTGTTAAAGTGAATTCTAGGTTTTGTTCACCATCGTTTTGCAATGTATTAATATTGTTACTATCACCAGTAATTTCAAAATCCCAAATGTTATCGTCTGATTCCCAGTCGATATCAAAGACATTTGAACTACCAATTAAGATTAAATCTGCATTTAATCTCTCTGCACTTGCAACTTTACCGTAATCGATATCAAAAGTATTTGAATCTCCTGTTACGTCAAAGTTTAAGTTACCATCATCTGCACTGCCTGTATCACCGATGTTCCAATCTATAACATTTGAATCTCCAGTAAAGTCTAACTTATAGTAAGAACTATCAGCTACAACTGGTCCAAATAAAACATTTTGATTACCAGCAAAATCCAAATCAAACTCTAAACTAGAACCTGTAATTGACATTACAGAACCTGACCCACTTGAAAAATCGTCTCCACCAATTTTGTTACCAAAACCGATTTGATCTACATACAATTT
>TARA_B100000963_G_scaffold62492_1_pt1 | contig 10387 bp, 9 predicted proteins | sample TARA_B100000963 | Tara Oceans TARA_B100000963 (sample SAMEA2622097) | marine metagenome | biome: marine biome (ENVO:00000447); feature: surface water layer (ENVO:00002042); material: "saline water (ENVO:00002010), including plankton (ENVO:xxxxxxxx)" | depth 5 m | reverse complement strand
AAATCAGAGGTTGGACGAGAGAGGATTGCGTGCATCTGAATGTTGGAAAGACTCCCGGGCAACACTCCTTCACCCAGGATGAAATTTCCGAAATCTTAATAAGCAGGGCGAAGGAAAACCTTGTGGTGGTAAGACTGAAGGGCGGAGATCCCTTTGTGTTTGCCCTTTGCACGGAGGAAATGTCTGCGCTCGATCATGCAGGCGTCAAATACGAAATCGTTTCGGGAGTAACTGCTGCGCTGGCTTGCGCCGCTTATGCTGGGGTACCTCTTTCACATCGCGAATATGGGTCATCGATTTCCTTTTTGACCGGACATGAGGATTTGAAAAAGGATTCCTTGCGGGTGGATTTTGCAAAGTTTGCCGAAGTCGGTGGAACTCTTTGCATCTACATGGGCATGAGCAAGCTCGAGGAGATCGTCGATCGTTTGCTGGAGGGTGGGTTGTCTCCCGATAAGCCTGCGGTCGTCGTTAGCCATGGGACATTGCCCAAGCAACGGAAAGTCATGTGCTCCTTGGGCGAGTTGGTCACAAAAACCCGTGAAGATGGATTGAGCGCCCCGGCGGTCATCTTTATCGGAAATGCCGTTGGTTTGGCTAAACAAGTGAATTGGTTTGAAGATCGACCCCTGTTCGGACGCAGGTTTGTGGTCACACGCTCATCCGCGCAAAATGGAGAAATGAAGAGCCGACTCCAGAATATGGGCGCAGATGTGCTTGAACTTCCTTTAATCAAAATTCTACCCACTCAGAATAAGAAATTGGTCGCTGAAGTTTTTGCCGGAATCGCCACTTACGAGTGGGCCGTGTTTACGAGTGCCAACGGAGCCAGGGAATTCTTGCGCATTTTCTTCAAGGCATTCAAAGATATCAGAAGTTTTGGTCCCATGCGGATCGCTTGCGTGGGCGAGGCAACGGCATCCATCTTCAGAGCCCATAACCTCGAAGTCGAATTGGTTCCCCCAACCGCGACGGCGGAAAATCTCGCTCAGGCTCTGGTTGCCACGGATTCCTTGGACAGCGCCAACGTCTTGGTTGTTTCGGGAAATAGAAACCGAGAGGTAATGGTCAATATTTTAGAAACTATGGGTCATGCCATCGTGGACATTTTACCAGTCTACGAAACCGATTTTGCAGATGTCGTAAATTCTCCCGATTTCGAAACATATAAAAAAGAGGGTGCGGATGGTATCATCTTCACCAGTTCCTCTACAGCATTATCCTTTGTCGAGCAGGAAGATGATTTAGTTTTGGAATCGCAGGCAAAAGTTCCGATCCATTGTAGTTTTGGTTATGAGACCAGTAAAACTCTCATGGAAAATGGACTTACCGTGCAGTTGGAGTGTACAAATCCAAGCATTGAGGATATGATAAGTAAACTGATACAACATTTCTCGTAACATTTTGAAATACTATGTGTATTGAGGTAAAAATATGTGGAATTACAAATAAGGGAGATGCAATAAACTCCATACAGGCAGGAGCAGATTATCTTGGTTTTATTCTTTACTCCCAATCCCCCCGATCCACGAATTTGGATAATGTAAAACGAATTTCAGATTGTCTAAAATATACTTCAGTTAAAACGGTAGCCGTCGATGTTGTTCCCAACCTAGCAGATGTAGTTTTAATGCAGCAAGCTGACTTCAAATGTTACCAGTTTCATTTCCCTCTTGATCTTGAAAAAGAAAAAATTCTCAAGTGGAGTGAATCGGTGGGTCCTGCCAATTTATGGCTTGCTCCTAAATTGCCTCCTGGCACTAAGTTCCCGGAATATCTGCTAGAATATGCGGAAACTTTTGTAATCGACGCGTATTCTCAGAATAAGTTTGGTGGTACCGGAACTTCTGCAGACTTAGAAAGTTTTTCCAAATACCAGAGTTTATTTCCAGAAAAAAAATGGATTCTCGCGGGTGGTTTAGGTCCAAAAAATGTGGTATCTTCTGTGCTTCAGTCTAATGCACGCATGGTGGACTTAAATAGTGCGGTGGAGCAAAGCCCCGGACAGAAAGACTTTGGTAAGATCAAATCTGTTTTTGAAGCTCTTAAACGAGAATCACTCGTAGAATAGAAGAAGATTAATTTTTACGATAATATTTGATATTTTGTCTCTATTTATTAGGGATATGGTGATGTCTTCCGTTGGAAAAAAATTCCCTGATATAAGTGTAAACGCAATGAACGAAATGGGCGATACCATTTCGGTCAATATCTTGAAAAAATCTCAATCTGAGAAAAGTAAGATTTTACTATTTTGGTACCCCAAAGATTTCACTTTTGTTTGCCCTACAGAATTGCATGCGTTTCAGGAGGCATTAAACGATTTTCAAAAAAGAAACACAATAGTAATTGGAGCTTCGTGCGATACGGCTGAGGTTCACTTTGCATGGCTGAATACACCCAAGGATAGTGGCGGAATCGAAGGCGTGACTTATGATTTGATTGCCGATACCAACCGCAACCTTGCGAACATGCTTGGTATTCTCGATGAAACCAATGAAAGGGTTGATGAAGAGACTGGTGTCGTATTAGTTGATGGTGACAGCGTGCCATATCGAGCAACCTTTCTTATCGACGAAGAAGGCGTAGTCTTTCATGAAGGTATAAACCACATGCCCATAGGACGAAATGTTGCGGAGTATCTACGTCTCATTGACGCTTTCACACATGTTCAAGAAAAAGGTGAAGTTTGTCCTGCAAATTGGGAAGAAGGAAAAGATGCAATGAATGCTAATCGTGATGGTGTCGCGAGTTACTTAAGTTCACATTAATCAGATGCTCCAAGAACTGTCAGAAGATAACTTGGCTGAACTGATCGGGCAACAACCTTTAGCTTTTGTTTTGTACTCTGCAGGTTGGTGTGGGAATTGCAGAATCATGAAACCCAAATTCAAAAAGTTTTCTAACGAATTCGAAGATGTGCCTTTTTTTGTAGTTGATTCTGAAAAATTCCCCGAATCGAGAAAACTGGCAACTGTTGATAACCTACCCACATTTGCCAGTTTCAAAAACGGAAAAAACTTTAGTCAAGTACAGACTAATAAAACAGATGTTTTAAGGAGTTTTATTGATGAGGCTTCCGCTAATTAGGCACATAGCCGAATTCATAAAAGACAACGATAAGGATTTTATCGAGGAGACTCTTGATGTGCTAGAGCACCTTACGGAGTTCGAGGGTTTGAGCGAAAACGAGCTAGATTCTCTTGGTGAGATTATTTCAAATCTCTACGGTGCTCTTGAGGTTGAGAAATCCGTGGAAGAAGGGTTGTCCCCAAAGGATGCCTTAAACGAATTTATGAAAAGAGTTCAAAAATCGATAGATCAATGAGATTTCATTAATCACTTGAATTGTTTTGCCAATTTGGCCAAATCCTTTGGATCCATATTGCTCAAGTCGGGCATAGCTTCATTGCCTCCTCCCCCCAAAGCTCCCATCATTTGTTTCATTTTCCCGCCTTTCATTTTCTTCATCATCTTTTGCATTTGGGAAAACTGTTTGATGAGTAGGTTGACGTCCCGGATTTGAACGCCAGCTCCATCCGCAATCCTCTTCCTTCTGGAACCACCAAGAATTCTAGGCAATCGCCGCTCTTCCTTGGTCATGGAAAGAATGATGGATTCATGCTTGCCCAAAGCCGCTTCCTCCTGATCACCGACTTTGACGCTCCCCATACCAGGGAGCATCTTGGCAATGGAGCCCATCGAACCAATCTTTTTCATTTGTCGCATCTGGCTGAGAAAATCCTCAAAATCGAATTCTGCCTTGAGCATCTTTTCGGCCATCCGCATGGATTCTTCCTGATCCAAGTTTTCTTGAGCCTTTTCAACAAGCGATACGACGTCCCCCATGCCTAGGATGCGGGAAGCAAGTCGGTCCGGGTGAAAGGTTTCGAATTCATCGATCTTTTCACCAACTCCCATAAACTTGATGGGAGTTCCAGTTACCCGTTTCATGGATAGGGCCGCTCCGCCTCGCGCATCACCATCGACTTTGGTGAGAACAATACCAGTCAAATTCAGTCGCTCATGAAATGTTTTTGCCACATTGACCGCTTCCTGTCCCAAGGCGGCATCCGCGACCAGTAAAATCTCATGCGGATTGATTTCCTTTTTCAATGATTCGAGCTCATCGACCAAATCATCGTCTATTTGCAGTCTTCCCGCGGTATCGAAAATAACCAGATCCGAACCGTTCCTCTTTGATTCCTCCCAACCCTGTCGGGCAATTTGGGGTACGTCCTTGCTTTCTCGGTTAAGGTAACAGGCAAAGTTCTCCTGCTTGGCAAGCACTTCGAGCTGATCGATGGCGGCAGGCCGATAAACGTCACAAGCCACTAGCATGGGCACGCGTCCATCCTTTGCCATTCTTTTGGCCAGTTTCGCGCTTGTGGTGGTTTTCCCGGCACCGTGCAATCCAACCATAAGAACTCGAAGAGGACGGTCGTCTCGAAGGCTCGTACTGCCTTCACCGAGTAATTTGACCAATTCGTCATGTATGATTTTGATGACTTGTTGACCCGGCGAAACGGATTTCAGAACTTCTTGGCCCATACAGGTTCGCTTAACTTCCTCGACGAATTCCCTCGCCGTACGAAAATGAACGTCCGCGGACAACAGGGCTTTGCGTACTTCCGCCAAAGCATCGCTAACGTTTTCTTCGCTTAGCTTGCCCACGCCTCGCAGGTTTCGCAGAGAGCGACTCAATTTATCGGTAAGAGACTCAAACATGATGGAATGGGATCATGCCATTAGAGCTTAGTTTCGTGAAGCCATAAATGACGGATTACCTTTCCAATTGCCATTGAATTGATTTTTACCATTATAATATCCTCTCAAATTATGAAGATTCTAGTTGCTGACCGCATATCCCCTCTTGGCGTTGAATTCTTGCAAAAGCAGGATGGTTTTGAAGTCATGGAAGCCTATGGCTCTGCGCCCGAAAAAGTACTTGAATTGGCGAAGGACGCCTCGGCCATCATCGTTCGGAGCGACACCAAGATCACGCGAGAGGTTTTTGAGATCGCAACCGAGCTTAAGGCGGTGGGTCGAGCAGGTGTGGGTGTTGATAACATCGACGTTTCGGCCGCCACGGAGAAAGGAGTTATCGTGATGAATACTCCTGGCGGGAATACCATTGCTACCGCTGAACTCACTTTCACTCACATGCTTTGCGGTACTCGCCCGATTGTTCGTGGGGTTACTGGAATGCAAGAGGGAAAATGGGAGCGCAAACAACTCAAAGGGGCAGAATTAAGAGGGAAAACCCTAGCCGTTCTTGGTCTTGGCCGAATTGGAGCGGAAGTCGCCAAGAGGGCTCTTGCCTTTGAAATGGCTGTGGTTGCCTATGATCCTTACCTGACTTCGGAGCGGGCGAAGGAACTGGATCTTGAAAAAGTGGAATTGGACGAGGCTTTTTCAAAAGCGGATTACTTGACCGTGCATATGCCCATGACGGATCAAACCCGAAATATCGTGGATGAATCTGCGTTTGCGAAAATGAAGGATGGAGTTCGTGTCTTTAATTGCGCTCGGGGTGGAATCATCAAGGAGAGCGCACTGGCCGAAGCTTTGAAAAGCGGAAAGGTCGCATATGCGGGTCTTGACGTTTACGAGCAGGAACCCTTGCCGGAAGATCATGTATTTCGAGAACTTGAAAATTTGAACCTTACCCCTCATCTGGGAGCTTCCACCGCCGAAGCTCAGGAAAGCGTGGGTGTCGAGATTGCGGAAGCGATCGCGGAAGTTTTGAATGGAGGACGAATTCGAAATGCAATCAATATGCCTTCGATCGACCCCAAGGACTTGGAATCTCTGAGCCCCTACCTTGATCTTTGCGAGCGTCTTGGAGCGTTTGCCCGACAAGCGGCCCAGGGCTCCGTGGAAGCCATCCAAATCACCTACTACGGGGGGGTCGTGGATTTCGATTGCGTACCTCTGACACGCGCCGTCCAGAAAGGTTGGCTTACTGGAATTGCGGGTGAAGATGGCATAAATGACGTAAACGCTCCTTTTAAAATTAAGGACCTTGGGATTATGGTGGAGACAACCAAGTCTTCGACTTCCGTGGATTACAATGAACTCATAGAAGTCAAAACCATCTCCAGTGACAAGAGCGAGCAAATGGTTCGAGGTACCGTTCTGGGGAAAACGAATGACCCACGGATCGTCGAGGTGGATGGCCAAGCCATTGAAGTGCGGCCGGTTGACATCTTGTTGGTGATCCGAAACGTAGATAAGCCTGGGATTGTCGGAAAATTGGGCACAACCTTGGGAAATTGCTCTGTCAACATTGCCAATATGTCCCTAAGCAGGGCGGAAGAAGGTGAGTGGGCTCTTACGATTTGCGAGTTGGACAACCAACCGCCCGAATCCGCTTTACAAGCTTTGGTTGAGGATCCCGATATCCGGGAAGCCCGAGTTTCCCGACAGGGCTGACCGTTTACAGGACAGCCAGAACCTTTCACCCCAACTCCCTCCAACCTTCTGAATGATGCCACTTGAATCCATCGCGGTTGGCCTGATCGGCTACCTTTTGGGCTCGATCCCCTTTGGCGTAATTGTGGCCAAAAGAGCGGGTGTTGACATTTACAGCGTTGGAAGTGGGAACCCGGGAGCCACCAACGTTCTTCGAGAAATCGGAAAACCAGCGGGGTACTTGGTTTTCTTCTTGGATTTTCTAAAAGGCATTCTTGCCACGACCTGGTTTCTTGTTCCGATATTCTCCTTTTCCGGTGACGCAACTTTGGGTCTATGGGGATTGCCTGCGGCGGTTTTGGGGCATACTTACCCCCTCTTCGCTCAATTCCGAGGAGGCAAGGGAGTGGCAACGGCGATGGGTGGTTTGCTCGGAGTTATGCCCGGTTGTCTGCTCATCGGCTTGGTTAGCTGGGGGGTTATCTTTTTCTCGACTCGCTATGTGGCCATCGCCTCGATCGGTTTTGGCTTAAGCTTGCCAGTTTGCGCTTTTGTGAGCTATTGGTCGATTGAAGATCCCGCCGCAGAGGGAGCAAAACTTTTCCTGGCACTTGTGGTCATGGCTTGGATTATCTGGAGACATCGTTCGAATTTGGTACGATTGCGAGAGGGGACCGAAAACCGATTTGAAAGAAAAACAAAGAAGTGAATAGACTGTTATCATAATGAACGATACCTCTACCATAAAAGTTGGAATCTTGGGTTTTGGAACCGTTGGGCAAGGAACTTGGAAGCATTTGGAGGAAAATGCGGACTTTTGGGAAAAAATTCTTGGCGTTCGACTGATTCCCTCGAGAGCTTCGGTGCGAACTCTGGACAAGGAAAGAAAAGTCAGAATTCCCTCCGATTTGCTAACCACGGATTCTCAATCGATCGTGGATGACCCTGAGATTGACCTCTTGTGTGAGTTGATTGGCGGAATTGAGGAAGCGAAAAGGTTGACTCTGCGGGCATTCTCTTTGGGCAAATCAGTTGTGACCGCGAACAAAGCTTTGATCTGCGAACACGGGGAGGAGCTTTTTCAAGCGGCGGAGGCAGCCGGTGTTCATTATGCGTTTGAAGCGAGTGTTGCGGGCGGTATTCCAATCATTAAGGTGCTGCGCGAGAGTCTGGTGGCAAACGAGTTTCCCCTCATTTACGGTATTCTCAACGGAACCTCAAATTACATTCTCACACGTATGGAAAATGAGGGAGCCAGCTTCGATTCGGTCTTGGACGACGCTCGTGAACTTGGCTACGTTGAGGCGGACGAAGCTTTGGACCTCGATGGCGTGGATGCTGCCCATAAGGCAGTCATTCTCGCTTACTTGGCTCACGGACTATGGGTTGACCTCAAGGACATCACAGTCGAGGGAATCAGTAAGATATCCAATGAGGATTTGAATGCCGCTTTGAAACTGGGGTGCAAGATCAAGTTGATCGGGGTAATCAGAAGAAACTTTGATAACAACCACGTATCGGTGGGAGTTTACCCCGCTTTGGTTCCTATGGCTGAAATCATTGCTCGAACGGATGGCGTTTACAACGGAATCAGCCTCACCGGCTCCGTTGTGGGGACGGTTGTGCTTACGGGTAGAGGGGCAGGTCAGGATCCGACGGCAGGTTCGGTCATCAGTGATCTGGTGGATGTGGTCAAAGGGATTAAGGGCATCAATTCGTCCTCGAAGCTCGTTCACGTTTCCCCGAACCAATGTTTGCCCGCCCAAGCGATTGAGATCGAGGGCTGTTATTACCTAAGATTGTCGGTTTACGACAAACCGGGGCAGTTGGCAAAGGTTGCCGAATGCCTTGCGGATCATGAGGTCAGTTTGGCTACGGTCTCGCAATCTCCTCAGGGAGAAAATGAATTGGCCAGCATAATTCTAACTACACACCAAACCAACGAACATTCCATTGCTCGAGCGATCGAATCCCTTGAGGGACTCGATGGCGTAAGGGGGAAGCCCGTTCTTTTTCGAATGTTCGACCCAAATCCTGAAAAGGAATGAAAATCGTCGTTAAGAAGTTTGGAGGTACCTCCGTTGGAGACGTCGACCGCATCAAGCGCGTGGCTAAACGAGTAAAGCGAACTTGGTCGGAAGGCAATGCGGTGGTGGTCGTGGTGTCCGCTCGAGCCGGAGTGACCAATTCCCTCATTGAACGAGCCTTCGCCATACAAAAGAACCCGACGGATCGCGAGCTCGACGTTTTGATGACCTGTGGGGAGCAGGAAACCATTGCCCTGACTTGCATGGCTTTGGATGCAATTGGTGTTCCCGCGGTGTCTCGCACTGGTTGGCAGGCGGGGATTCTTACCGAGGGCTTGCATTCGAAATCCAGAATACGCGAAGTTTCCGGCGGTGACATTCGCAAACAATTGCGAGCGGGTAAGGTCGTTGTGGTTGCAGGTTTTCAAGGGATTAACGAAGTGGGTGATTTGACGACCTTTGGGCGAGGGGGTTCGGATTTGAGCGCCATCGCCCTGGCGGGTGCCTTGCGAGCCAAAAGTTGTCAGATTTTCACAGATGTGGAAGGCGTTTTCACCGCTGATCCCAGAATCGTTCCGGATGCCAGAAAGATTGATGCCATCAATTACGAGGAGATGCTGGAACTTGCAAGCAGTGGCTCCAAGGTCATGCAGACCCGAGCCGTTGAATTCGCTCAAAAACATAACATTCCATTTGAAGTACGCTCCACCTTTTCAACCAAATCCGGAACTGCCGTGAAGAAAAAAGTAAAATCCCTAGAGGACACGCTGGTTAGTGGCGTGGCCATAGACAAGAACCAAGTCCGAGTGAGCATCAATGAATTGCCGGACAGACCTGGTGCCGCCGCTGCGGTCTTTAAGGTTATGGCATCCGCTGGTGTTGTGGTCGATATGATCGTTCAAAACGTAGCTCGCAATGGAAAGGCCAACCTGACTTTTACGGTTCCTTCGGAAGATGCGTTTCGGGCTGAAAAAGCTCTCCGGGAGCACTTGAAGGAAGGTGCTGGCGGCAAGCTTGGAAAGAGTACCAACATTGCCAAGATTTCCGTTGTGGGAGTCGGAATGCGCTCCCATTCCGGAGTGGCCTCCAAGTTCTTCGAAGCTCTGGCGAATGCCGGAATCAACATGCTCATGATCAGCACCTCGGAAATCAAGATATCCGTTGCGGTGAATCCCGATAAGGGAGATGATGCCACAAGGGTTGCCCATCAGGCTTTTGGTTTGGGCAAATAGACGATTCAAGTTTCTCGGTCCGTAATGGAATTCGTCAGTACCCGCGGATTGAGCGAACCGGTCGGATTCGCTGATGCCGTGGCTCAGGGCTTGGCTCCGGACGGAGGCTTGTATCTGCCCCGTGACTTTCCTGATCTTTCAGGTCGATTGGAAGCTTGGCAAAGCTTGGATTATCCAAGTCTATGTCACGAGTTCTTCAAACTTTTTGCAATCGATATGGAGGAGTCCGTTTTGAAGGGTTGCGTGGATTCGGCTTATTCCACATTCACACATCCTGAAATCGCCCCCATCCGTACCCTCTCCAAGAATCTTAAGGTATTGGAACTCTTTCATGGTCCGACTCTTGCCTTCAAGGATTTTGCTCTCCAATTGCTGGGAAACTTGTATGAAGCGCAGATTGCAAGGACCGGAAAGGAGTTGACGGTTTTGGGAGCGACCTCCGGTGATACCGGAGCGGCCGCGATCTCCGGCCTGATCGGTAAGCGCGGCTTGAAGGTTTTCATTCTGTATCCCGAAGGAAAGGTTTCTCCTCTCCAGGAAAGGCAGATGACTTGCACCGGGGCGGAAAACGTTTACCCGATTTCGATCCAAGGTACCTTTGACGATGCTCAGCGCACCGTGAAAGAGATCTTTACCGATTTGGAATTTCGGGAACAGGTCGGATTGTCCGCGGTCAACTCCATCAATTTGGCTCGGATTCTGGCTCAATCCGTT
>TARA_B100000963_G_scaffold231590_1_pt1 | contig 10391 bp, 6 predicted proteins | sample TARA_B100000963 | Tara Oceans TARA_B100000963 (sample SAMEA2622097) | marine metagenome | biome: marine biome (ENVO:00000447); feature: surface water layer (ENVO:00002042); material: "saline water (ENVO:00002010), including plankton (ENVO:xxxxxxxx)" | depth 5 m | reverse complement strand
AACAAAAAGCTCTATAATTAAACTTTCAAAAATAATTAATGTTTTTGGTATAGAGCCATCCAGCGATGCAATAAAAATTCTTTCTGATCATAAAATCAAAGTATTTGAGAATATTGATGATTTAGAGAACGATATTAAGTTTGATATTATCAGACTTAATTGGTCTTTGGAGCATGTGCATTCGCCTAAAAAATATTTTAAATTTATAGAAAAACATTTAAGCGCTATTGGAATTGCTGTAATATGTGTTCCCAATATCAATGGTTTGCTTTATAAAATTAATCCAAACGCATTAGAACTTCCAATACATTTATTTCATTTTGATTTTAATTCTTTAACCAATTATTCAAGAAAATTTAATCTTAATACTGAAAAATTAATAACATTTTCATATCCAGGCATGTACTTATTTGCAGAAAAAATTGGTTTAATCAATAGAAAATATAATTTTAATAAATTCAACTTATCAAAAGGGTACAAATTTTTGGAATTCCATAATATACTTGATGATATAGGTTTAGGTAATGATATTCTAATGATTCTAAAATTGGATAATACTACAAAGACTGAACAAGAAATTGATTAAGATTATTTAAAGATATTAAAGATTGTTCCAAAAATACCAATAAAAAAAGCATGAAATTTCAAGAGATATAATTTATAGGGAAGATTTTCAGATTTTTAAATTAATTAATTAATTAATTAATGAATTAATGAATTAATTTGGTGCTAATTTTTTATATAATTTAAATTATAAATTTACGATTAAAGAGTATGAAAAAGTTAAAAATTATTTTTAAGATTTTTATTGCAATATTTAGTTTTTCTTCATTAGGAATTATCTTAATAAGTTCATTATTAAATATTTATACATCTAGGAATTTAGTCAAAAATAAAATACAAAAAACGATAGATGATCATCACGCGAAAAGATTTTTAGTGAATCCATTAGAAATGTCAGATAGAACTTTACCTACCTCCGATTTAAACAATCTTGAAATTAAGGATAATGCTAATGAGATTGGACAGTGGTCAGCACCTTTTGATTGGAATGTAACTGCGATACACTCAGTTCTACTTCCTGATTATTCTGTAATGACTTTTGGTAGTTTTAGCGCAGAATTTCTTAACAAAGACGATCCTCGTAAAAATAAGGACATAAAACTCTCAGATGGGAGCATCATGACAAGAGATAAAGGGCTTTTACAATGGGTTGGTCATGATGTTAATAGTGGCATAGATTTTGATATTTGGGATTTTAGAAAAGGTTTTGGAGATGATTCACATACATTATTTAAAAAACCAATTGTAATGGATGCTTTTTGCGGTGTTGTGAGGGTATTAGACGATGAACGAGTCTTTCTTTTAGGAGGGAATAAGAATATCAGTACAACTCAACCCGATACTCAAGCAGGGACAATGATTTATAACATCAAAGAAAAGACATTTACAAGAGCTCAAGATTTAAACTATAAAAGGTGGTATGCCTCAGTAGTTAGGACGGCAAATAATGAATTAGTTTTAATTGGTGGATCAGACTATCCCAATGTCCATACTAATCCAAGTATTATTCCAGAAATATTAGATTTAAATAAATCTGAAGAAGGATGGAGACCTCTCAACAACGCATCAAGTTGGAATCTATTTGGGGAACCAAATCAAACCGAACCTGCTGAAGAATGGTGGTATCCAAGAGCCTACTTAGCCTCAGATGGAAACATAGTTGGTATTTCTTATAATAAGATATGGGTGATGGATAAAGAAGATGATTTTAGGGTTTATCAAACTAGTGAAATTGAATTAGAAACAGGAGGTATTTCTGGAATTATTGAAGATATTGATAGAAACAAAGTAGATAATGCTAAAGAAATGCACAAGGGGCACAATCACGCAAACTCCAATAAAAAAAATAAAAGATTAAAAATATTGACAAAGGGTAGTCCCGTTGGGAAAGACAATTCAACGGTAATGATTGGTAAAGATATTGTATATGTGTTTGGAGGGAAACAAATTGGTGAGGAATACGCCCCCACAAACAAAGTTTTAAAAATTGACTTTAGCGAATCTAGAAAACCAAAAATTTCTAAAGCTAAGAGTATGATAATGCCAAGAAAACATCTCAATGCAACTATTTTACCTAATGGTAAAATTCTCATTAATGGAGGTTCAGCATATGATGATCTTGAATATAGTATTTTTGATGGAGAAATATATAACCCTTTCAATGAAACCTCTAAGTTGACGGCCAAAGGATACTTTAGAAGGAATTATCATAGTACATCACTTTTATTACCCAATGGAACAATATTAGTTTCGGGAGGTGATGTATGGAATTCAGAAATTTTTTATCCTCCTTACCTTTTTACTAAAGATTGGAATAATAATACAATCTTGGCTAAACGACCCGCTATTGAAAATATTGATAAATCCACAATAAGAGGAAATATAGCAATAAAACTAAATAAAGATTTACCATTAGATATAGATAAATTCACAATTATTTCAACAGGGGCAACGACTCATCACCAAGGATCGGAACAAAAATTTAGATTATTAGAGTTCTCCAAGCTAAACAAAAATGAATTTCTAGTAGACATTCCAAAAAGTAAAAGCGAATTACAAGATGGAACGTATATGATTTTTGCTGTAACCAAACAAGGAATTCCCTCTGAAGGTAAAATAATATATTTGAAATAATATAAAAATAACTTAAAATTTGGTCCTCATAATTCTGAGATAGACTTTACTTATGCCATAAAAAAAGATTAGTCTCTCAACTCTTTTAAAATTATTTATGACTAAATCTTCACCAACTATTAAAGTAATACTTATAACTACTGGAATACTTTATGGAGCCAAGCGGACTCGAACCGCTGACCCCCTGCATGCCATGCAGGTGCTCTACCAGCTGAGCTATGGCCCCAGATCTCTAAACATCAGTCATAGAAATCAATCTAAAGATTTCTTTCGTAACTTCCGTATTTCTTATAGTACTGTATAGAGTTTGATTAGTGAAATCTGCACCTTAAAATGCACCTATAGATTTACAAGTTGTAGCACGCTTTATATCATGCCCTAAATATATTCAAAACCTATTTTAAGTCCATTTTATTAGATTACAGTTTTCTAAAAGAACAAAAGACTTTTAAAAGCTATTGATTATTATTCAAATCCAAAATAAGTTTATTTATACTTTTTTTTGGTAATGTCTTCACTTATTTACATAACTAAAATTTAAATATTTATAGGAACTTCATTACATATGGTTGCTCTAATATCTGAGTCATTATTTTTATATTTTACTTAATTAAATTTCATATAAAGTATTAAGTTAATTCAATTTAAAATTTCTCACTTTTTCCTAAGTAGTTAAAATTAAATATATTAAAGTTTAATCCAATACTTCTATTTGAAGTATTATAAAAAGCTCCTAGCGAATACGCTCTTCTTTTGATGTCAAGGTAATAATTAGGCTTAGAAAATTCTCCATTATCTATATCCAACGAAGTCTCATAACTGATAACAATTGGTCCATATAATTGCTGTTTTATATTCATATTAAGCATAAAACTGTCATTAATATCATCAAAGGCAAATGGACTCTCTCCGCTTTTTGCAATATAAGTATTTTTTAAGGTCAAATTAGTATAGTCAAACCAATTATTTTTAAATCTACCGAAAACTAAGTTAGGTCCACTACTTATTGATAAACCTTCTTGTGATGAGCCATTACTATAGAAAAAGACGCCTGACTGTATGTCCGTAACCCAATCTAAGCCTTCATTGATAACTTTTGGAGAATATTTATATGAAGAATCTATATAATTATCAATACTAAATTTTTTCCATAATGGAACTTTAAAACTTAACTTACTAGCTAGTACATTTCTGTATAAATTATTGTAAATATTATTGTTTTTACTTTTTGCCTTAAATTTTCCAACATCATAAATAAAGGCAAGATCAGTTTTCTTATTTTTACTAACCCATGATTTTCTATTAGAAATACTAAAAGAATTTCCAAAATATATTTCATGCTCACCTGAATATCCTTTCGAAATAGTATCTCGGAATGAACTTGTAAATTTTAAATTTAAAAAGTTAATATATTCTTTACTTTTAATAATTTCATTTTCTAAATATCTATCATTTTCTTCAATTGATTTTAGTTCTACAAAATTTTCTGAGGAATTATCAAATTCATTATCTAAATCTTTATTAATTGAATTTAAATCAATTACTTTTTCTAAAGTAAATTTAGCTCTCAAAGCCTCCGATGAACGATTAGTATTAAAAGTATTTAATTTAGTATTTAGATTTAAATTAAATTTATTTAAATCTGCATTTATATTTGTATCAAGTGCAAATAAATCAGAAAATAATATATTATTTTTAACTTGTTGGCTAAGTAAAGAAGAGTTTGGAGCAGTGAATGAGTCGGTAGTTCCTTTGAATGCTCTTTGGAGAAGAATATAAGGTCTAAATTTTAAATTAATATCATCATTTAATTTAATCGGATTAAAGCCTTTTGAGATATAAAGTCCATCTTTGTCATTATAGTCAGAACCTATCCCCCAAGTTGATATAGGTTCTTTAGCATATATAGTTCTTTTCCCTATTGGAATTTTTAATTTATCATCTAAAATTATAGAACTTTTTCTACTTATAAGTTTTATCTTTTTATCTATTATTTCACCTGAGAAATTCTTACTACTCAAAATAAATTGAGGTTTATTTAAAGCATCATTTGTAAATAGAATATTTTCTGAAAAAAGTTTACTATCTTCAAATAAAATCTTTTTTGATTTATAACGCCACTTTGTTATCGAAGCCACATCAAACTGAATACTAGTAAGATTAAATTTTCTACTTTTCTCAAAATCATTCACAAGACCAATACTTACATTATCAATGTATTCAAGTTCTTTAAGTTCAGTTTTATCATTCTGAAGAATATTTTCTTTATCTAAATTTTTAAACTCAAAATCATTCACAAAAGATTTCATATCAAGAACACCATAAATACTATCTACGTATCCTTTATTTTTTTCTAAATTATAAAAAACTTTTGAGGCCTCAAAATATTGTGCACCCTTTTTAAAAACTACATTTCCTTCAACTTTTAATATTTTATTTAACTTATCATATTCAACTTTGTCACCTTGCAGGATAGCATTAGAAAAATAAATAATTACATTGCCTTCTGCATAATAAATATTTTCAATTTCATATTGAACATTTGATTCTATTTCTAAAGAGAAATTTGTTATGTCTGATTTTTTATTGAGAGCTATTTGTCTTAAAAATTTATTTTGAAATTTAATAATATCCATAGTTAAAACATCTTTAAATTCAATTGAAATATCATTTGAAAAATCATTATTATTTAAGTTTAAAAATTCAAAATTATTATTTAAATTATTCTCAACTTTGTCTTCTAAATAAATTGATTCATTTAATATTTCGCTCTTAACAGGATTAAATGAAAAGCAAGGCAAATTAATTGTGAATATCCCAATCAGATATAGTAAATCTTTTAAATTAAAATTAAACAATACTCAAGATGCAATGAAACTAATTATATGAAAAATTTAAGTTTAAGTAAAAATTTTTTACAAGAATAATTTATATTTTTCTCCAAACTGCTAATAATTTTCCTTGAATTATGACTTGTTCACAATCTATTTTTATAGGTTCATAATTAGGATTAGCAGCTTCAAGAATAACTTCTCTGCCCTTTTTAAAAAAATATTTCAAAGTTGTACCTGCCCCCGGAACCATAGCACTAACAATAGTTCCATTTTTTAAAGATGTAATTTCCCTCACAGGTTCTATTAAAACCATATCCCCATCTGCGATAAAAGCATCTACCATTGAATCACCATTGACAGTTAATGCAAAAATATCTCTTTTTTTTAAAATATCATTTATATCTAATTGCTCATTTAAATCAGCATAAGTTTCAACAAGGCCCCCAGCTGCTATTGATCCCATTATGGGAATAGTATTTGCTTTGTTAGTAACATCAGATATAAGTTTTAAAGTTCTAGCCTTACCTTCTTGCCATGAAATAAAACCTTTCTCTTGAAGATGCTTTAACCTACTTTGGATTGGGGCGGGTGACTTAAGACCCATCCCTTGCATCATTTGCCTAATGGATGGACTATGTTGAAACTTGTTAATGTAGTTTTCAATCCACTTATAAAGCTCATGCTGAGCATTTGTTAAAGTCTCGCTATTAATTTTCTCCAAGTGAACAAATGTACTCTAATACATTAGTACCTCTTTCAGTTAAATTTTGCAAGCCCCTATTTCATTAACTTAGCAAGTAATGCTTGTTGAGCATATAATCTGTTTTCAGCTTGATTAAAAATTCTACTCCTTGAACTTTCAAAAACATCATTAGAAATTTCCTTCCCTCTGTAAGCGGGTAAACAGTGCATGATTATGACATCATTTTCAGCCTTACTCATTAATTCTTGATCAAGAGTATATCCTTTGAATCTTTCTTCTTTAAGGGATTTATTACTTTCTTGCCCCATAGAAGACCAAACATCAGTATAAAGAACATTTGATCCTGTTATTCCATCAACGATGTTATCAGTGATAAATATATTTGAATTGTTTAAGCAACTACTTTTTGCCAGCTCAAGTATTTCTTTGGGAGGTTCAAAGCCTTTAGGACATACAATATTAACTTTTGCACCTAGAATTGCACCGCAAATAATTAATGAATTTGCGACGTTATTTCCATCGCCAATAAAGGTAAGTTTGATTTTACTAAAATCACCAAATTCCTCCTTCATCGTTAAGAAATCAGCAAGAGCTTGGCAAGGATGCTCTAAATCTGTTAGAGCATTTATAACTGGGATTGTTGCCCATTTTGCATATTCTTTAATATCAAAATGATGAAAAGTTCTTATGGCTAAAACATCGCAATATCTACTTAAAACCCGTGCTGTGTCCCTAATAGGCTCTCCTCTTCCAATTTGAGTCGTGCCAGGATTAAGGTCAATTGTAGTTCCTCCTAACCTTGACATGGCCACTTGGAAACTGACCCTAGTTCTTGTAGAAGCCTTATCAAATACCAATCCAAGAACTTTTTTCCCCATGTCAATGGAAGTTTTGCCATTTTTAAATTTTAAAGCCAACTCAAGCAAATCAAAATATTCTAATTTAGTAAAATCACTATTAGAAAGAAAATCTGTTTTATTTTGTATATTTCTTATTTGATTCATAAAAATGAATTCTTAAGTCAAGCAGGCATTTTTGATTCAGAGAGAAGTGTCTTCAAATCTTGACCTTCAATTACTTCTTCTTCAAGAATTTTTTTAGAAATCGATTCTAGTAAAGGTAAATTGTTTCTAAGTATTTTTAAAGCCATTTCATGAGCATTATCAACTAAGTCTCTAACTTCCTTATCAATAGCTTGCGCTGTAGCATCACTCACAGCCCTTCTAGGGTTGTTACCATTACCTAAAAATTGCCCTCCTCCCTGTTTGTCATAAGCTAAAGGACCTAGAATATCACTCATTCCAAAAGTACCAACCATTTGCTCCGCAATATCAGTTGCCCTTTGAAGATCATTAGAAGCTCCTGTTGTAATCTTGCCAAAGACAATTTCTTCCGCAGATCTTCCCCCTAATAGTGTTGCTATTTGTCCTTGTAATTCTTCCTTTGAGTTTAAAAATCTTTCCTCAGTCGGTAATTGCAGAGTATAACCTAGAGCACTCATACCCCTTGGAACAATTGATATCTTTGCAACTTTTGATCCACCTGGCATTAAATGACCAACTATTGCATGTCCTACCTCATGATATGCTACAACTTTTTTTTCATCATCTTGCAAGACTCTACTTTTCTTTTCTAAACCAGCTACTACTCTTTCTATAGCCTCACTTAAATCTTGCTGTTCAACACTTTTTCTATTTCCTCTGGCTGCTAAAAGAGCTGCTTCATTAACCATATTAGCTAAATCAGCCCCCGCAAATCCTGATGTTGCTTGAGCTATTGAATCAAGATCAATTTCATCAGCTAATTTTACTTTATTTGTATAAATTTCTAATATAGTTTTTCTACCGATTAAATCTGGCCTATCCACCAACACCTGTCTATCAAATCTACCAGGTCTTAGCAATGCTGCATCTAGCACCTCCGGTTGGTTAGTTGCGGCCAATACTATTACTGGTTTATCTGATGCAGCAAACCCATCCATCTCAGTTAGGAGCTGATTTAAAGTTTGTTCTCTTTCATCGTTGCCACCTACAACCCCCATAGAACCTGAACGACTTTTACCAATTGCATCTAATTCATCAATAAAAATGATACAAGGGGCTTTTTTCTTCGCTTGTTCAAATAAATCTCTAACTCTAGCAGCTCCAGCACCCACAAAAAGTTCTACAAATTCAGAACCAGAAATAATAAAGAAAGGCACCTCAGCTTCTCCAGCAACTGCTTTCGAGAGAAGTGTTTTACCAGTTCCTGGTGGCCCCACTAATAGGACACCTTTAGGAATTCTTGCTCCAATATCTGTGTATCTCTCTGGTTTTTTAAGAAAATCAACAATTTCTGTAAGCTCATCTTTTGCTTCATCTACTCCAGCTACATCGTCAAATGTGATCTTAGATTCATCATCAGGAACATAAACTTTAGCTTTACTTTTAGTAAAACTTAAAGCTCCTTGAGCTCCGCCACCTCCCATACTTCTTCTTGCAAAAAATTGAAGAACAAGAATAAAAATTAGGGGAGGAACTACCCAACTTAAGATTGTTGAAAATACATTAGGTTTTTTTGGTGGAGCGGCTGCAAATTCAACACCCTTATTCTCTAATCTTTGCGGTAAATCCATATCAAAAATAGGTGTTGTTGCTAGTACAGATGGTGCTCCCTCCTCTGCAACATTTAATTCATATCTAATTTGTTCTTGAGTTATGTAAGCTCTTTTAACTTCACCATCATTAACTTGATCTATAAAGAGTGAATAAGGAACCCTTGGAATTTGCATGTTCTGATTGGGGAATAAACTGCTGAATAGAAGTAAAGCCCCAACTCCTATAAGAATGATATTTACGATGCCAAAACGTCTATTTGGTTGATTATCATCTTGTCTAATAGGCATTGTCTAAAAATTTTTTCTAACTTTATCATAATCTAAACAATGCTTTGTTGTAACGAAAATTTGATGTTGGGTAAGAACCGAACGGAATAATTTTACAGAAACAATTTAATTATTTAATCTTGAAAAGAGTGCCTTATACAAAAATCATCTTCTAAAGTATTAATTTCTCCTTTTTTTAGTAAGTTCACTTCATTCATATCTTCAAAATCAAAATCCGCAAAGGGAGCCATAGAACTAACTCCTCCCATAATTTTTGGCGCTATAAATGTAATTGTTTCTTGAATACAGCCATTTTTAAAAGCTGCAGTAGCTAAATTTGGCCCACATTCCCATAAGATTTTATTAAGCCCTCGCTCAGCTAATAATTTGGATAGATTTCTTGGATTATCGGAGGATATTTTTGCTATCTCTACACATTTTGGGAGATTATCTAAATATTTTTCATTAGCTGAGGATTCAACATAAACTATAAGCGTCTTTGCTGTTTTGCAATTCCAAAGATTTCTCTCCCTAGGAAGATTCAAAGTCTTTGTAAAAACAACTCTAAGAGGTTCTGGAGATTTTTTACCTCTAGTTGTTAGTAATGGATTATCATTTCTCAAAGTATTGCCTCCTACAATAATTGCATCAAAGTCAGCTCTTAATGAATGAACTACCGATCTAGAATAATTATTTGTTATCCACTTACTCTTTCCATTTTTCAAAGCAATTCTTCCATCCATACTCATAGCCCACTTGAGAACACCGTAAGATTGACCAGTCAAATTTCTATGAATAAAGGATTTATTTATTGAAATAGCTTCTTTCTCGCATAATCCTAGATTAACTTCTATCCCAGCTTCTTTTAGCTGATTAAGACCTTTTCCTGAGACTCTTGAATCAGGATCTTTTATAGAAACAAAAACTCTTTTTATTCCTGAAGATATTATTCTTTTTACACAAGGAGGAGTTTTACCTTTATGACAACATGGCTCAAGATTTACATAAATACTGCCACCTTGGGGACTTTTCCTCAAATTATCAAAAGCCATTGCTTCAGCGTGTGGCAACCCTGCCTTTAAATGAAAACCTTCTGAAATTAACTCACCATTTTTATCAAGAATAACTGCGCCCACTAAAGGATTAGGGCTTGTTCTCCCTTTGCCTAGTAATGCTAAATCAATAGCCCTTTTCATCCATTTTAAATGGTTCCTACTATCAATATTCATTACACTTTTAGATTAGTCTAGAGATCTCCATTCTTTTACTAAAAAAGGAGGAACAGGTAATTCTG